>Ga0116168_1000261_pt1 | contig 54940 bp, 46 predicted proteins | sample AD_UKC129_MetaG_FD_89795 | JGI IMG/M metagenome (GOLD analysis project Ga0116168, IMG submission 89795) | Active sludge microbial communities of municipal wastewater-treating anaerobic digesters from Canada - AD_UKC129_MetaG | ecosystem: Engineered > Bioreactor > Anaerobic > Digestate | place... | reverse complement strand
TATTATACAATATATTATATTATTTTATTATATAAAATATTTATAATAATATATAAAGGGCTGGGGGGGGAACACTAAAACGCCAGAGAACGCCAACCACAGGCTATCCTCCCATATTTGCGCCAAATTTTTCTGAATTTTGGCACGGGTGGTTTCGTATCTTTCGATTTAAGGGGTCTATCGTGCGTTATACGGGGTTTTTGAGTGTGGGGTATAGGTAGAATAGGGGTAGTTAGAGAAAGGGGGTTTATAGGGCAAATTTCAGGGGGTATAGGTAAGTAGTCATTTAATTTGGAAAATAGAATAAAAGTTATTATATTATGAGTATGGAAAGGGAACGATTGATATATATTAGGCAGCGGATAGTAAGAGAGTATAAGTTGAGTGGTTGGAAGGTAGTATTTGGGGAGTATGAGCGACCTGTATGGGATAAGATAGTAAGAAAAGGGGTGGAGTGGAGGGAGATGGCAAGGAGGTATGTAGTAAGGTCAGGGAAGTATAGGGGAATGCATTACATATTTTGGGATAGGCAGGAATGGGGGAAGTATTTAGGTGATAGGTTTAGGTGTGTTGATTGGGAAGAAGTGACGCCGGAAGAGATGGGTAGGATAAGGGAGAGTGGTGAGAAGGTTTGGATATTGAGTAGTGATGGTTTTGTAGTTGAAGCATTAGGGATAAAGGAATATGCGAGTGGCTATATAGTTGATGTGTGTAGTGGTAGTGGTTGGTTGAAGTATGATGGTAGTAGGAGTGGTTTGTATGTAGGGATAAGTGAGAATCGGTATAAGGATTTATTTGGATATAATATGGTGAGTATGAGTGATGCATTATTTATAGATTTATTGATATATGGTGCTGATTTAGTAGAAGCGTATAAGTTAGCATATAATACGAAAGATTTTAGAGTAAACAAGTCACAGGTAAAGCGTAAGTTAATGCAGAACAGTGTATTGAAGTATTTAGTAGACAGGTTAAAAAAGATAAAGGGGAAAGACATGCTGGAACAGTTCAATGAAGAATTTATAGCCAAAGAGATAGAAGAGTTTTTCAGTAAAGTAAAGAAGGGCACATTAACGCATTTACAGGGGATAAGTTTTATAGGTAAGATAAGTGGAGTGATAGATAGTGGAGATAAGAAGAAGATAGAGATGGGGGAGTATGATATATTACCGCCATTAGAGTTACCTGAGAGTAAGAAACAGATAGAAGGGGGGAGTAATGATATATAAATGGGAAGACATAAGAGAAGAAGTGCGAATAGAGAGAGAGAGATGGAGGAGTGAGCGTGACAAGTGGTTGAAGCGTGGAGATGCGTGTGAAGAGTTTTATGCGTGCAATGTAGATGGGACATACACTACATATACGAAAGAACAGTTAGAGATATTGAAGAAGAACGGATTAGCGCCGATAAGTTTGAATACGGAGTATAGCCAGATAAGTCAGTTTATATCGTTATTAAGTAATGTGAAACCGAGTTTTAAGTTAAGTGTGATGGATAATAGTGAACAGATGTTGCAGTTAAGGGATAAGTTAGAAGAAGTATTGAAGTATGTATTGTATTACAGTAATGAGCGGATGATAGTATCACAAGCGATAAAGGATATGGTAATAAGGGGAATTGGTGCATTATTTGTGGACAAGATGGAAGGTAGTGACATAGGAGTAGGGTTAAGGTATATAAGCCCAGAGAACTTGATATTAGACATAAACAGTAGGGATGTGACATTAAGGGATATGGAAGGATTTTGGTATGAGAAAGAGATAACTGGTAGGAAGTTTGACATAGTGTATAGTGGTTTATTAGAGATAATACAGGGATTGTATCCTGATAAGAAAGTTAGTAAGGATGCATTACTTGTGAACAGTAGTGGGTTGAAGGGTAAGAGTAGGATAAGTGGTAGTTACAATAAAGAGAAAGGATTTGAGAAGTATGTAGTTAGTGAGTATTATTACAAGAAATACACGATGATGTTATTGATAAACAATCCAGAGACGAAACAGATACAGAGAGTATTTTTAGAGAATTTAAGCGATGATATGTTACCTGCGATAGAACAGTTAGTAGTAGGACAGGAGATGGGGGAATTCATATGTAGAGATACATATGTGAATGATAAATTGATATTAAGCGAAGTAATGCCGTTGAAAGAGTTTCCGATAGGGATAATGTTGTATGAGTGGAATGGAAGTATTTACAATTCTTTTGGTCTTGTGCATTATATGATAGATAACGAGAATGTAATAAACAAAGCCATACAGTTGATGGTAATGAATGGGCAGTTATTGAATAATGCAGGATACATAGCGCCGATAGGTGGGATACCGGAACATGTTAGATTGAGTTGGCAACAGATGGGTAACAAGCCAGGAGTGGTTAAAGAGTATAATCCTGTTGTGGTGGATGGTGCTGTATTGAAGCCAGAGCGTGAACCTATAGGGAACATAAGTAATTTTTATCCAGAGTTAATAAACTTATTAAAACAAGTAGCAATAGAGACTACTGGGATGTATCCGAATTTACAGGGAGATCCAAGAGAAGGTAGGATAGAAATATTCAGTAGTTTACAACAGTATCAACAATTGGCAATGCAGCGTATAAACAAACAGAGTTCTAATATAAACGAAGGTTTAATGCGGATAGGTAGTAGTTTATTAGAACAATTGATAAACATATCAGTTCCTGGACAAGTGATAAAATATATGACACAACCTGGACGGGAAGGAGAATTTGTAGTAGATGAGAATGTATACAGTATGTTATGGCAGTTAAGATACAAGTTTTTGACAATACCTGATGAAGGTTCGTATAACTACAAAATGATGATAGCCAATGAGTTATTTAAGATAGCACAGACTACACAAGATCCAGTCAAGAGAGACATATACATTACGGAAGCCATAAACTTATCAGAGATAGCCACATTAGTAGATTTGAACAAGAAGTATGATATAACGGTTCAATTACAACAACAGGCACAACAGTTACAGAATGCATTACAAGAGATGCAGAAGAGAATACAAGAGTATGAGAACAAGATGTTAGAATTAGAATATCAGAACAAGTTATTGAGTATATTATCGTCTACAGAGAAAGAATTGATAAAGAAGAGATTTGAATTAGAGAACAAAATGAAGGGTGGAGAGAATGAGTAGACACCTAAATAATGCAAAAAGAAAAGACAACGATGAATATTATACTGGTAGAGAGACAGCTGTAGAATTCATAGATAGTATTAGTTCTGCATTATTTGGTAAGTCAGTTTACTGTAACTGTGATGAATATGATAAATCAGAGATAGTAAAAGAACTAAAAAGGAGATTTGAGGAACTTAGATTGAAGAAATTAGTAGCCACATCGTATACTGGGAAACAGTATTACGAGTATAATGGTGAATGTGAAACGATATATGATTTAGAAGGTGATGGTAGTTATGATAGTGAAGAGTGTATTAAGATTGCATTAGAGAATGATGTGATAGTAACTAATCCGCCTTTTAGCCATATAAGTAATCGTTTGTATGATTTTGTAAAGAACAACAATTTGAAGTTTGCGTATATTATGCCGCATTGTTCGTTAGGATATTCGAAGTGGTTGAAAGAGTATAATGAAAGGAAAATAAAATACATAAAAATGATAAATCGTATATTTACAACACCTGAAAATAAAAGAGTTAAAATAGGAATATTAGTATGTAATAACTTAGGAATAGACAAATATAGAGTAAGGAAAAAAGATACGAAGAGAACATACAAAGATTTGAAGATAGAAGATGAGATAATAAGGTGTTATGATAGTTCACGAGTAATAGGTTCGCTTGATGCATTACCAGACAAGTTTTTGGCACCGATAACTACGATGTTGTGTAGACAAGATCTATTAGAAAAATATGAAGTTAGCTTGTATAATCAATTAAAAAAATATTATCCAAAGATATTTAGAAGAGTTCTTTACACTAAAAGAGAAAAAAAAGCTTGACAATTAAATTTAAAAATATTATATTATGGAGGTAAAAAATGGAAAATCTAACTGGAGTTTCTAATCAACAAGTTCCTGAAGATGTTAAAGTTCCACAGGGGACGGTAGAACAATCGACAGGGACGCCAACCGAAGAGACCAACCAGAGAGTAATTCCAAGATTTAAGGATGTAAGACACGCAGAATTGTCTTACAGGGAGTTACAATCTAAGTATGACAAGGTAACATCTGAGTTACAGAAGTTAGTTCAAGAACGAGACCAGTATGTAGAGAAGGCATCGGTATTTGAACAGATACTGCAAGATGAAGAGTTGCTAACAGCATTTATAAGTGAGTTAAAGCCTGACTTATTTCCACAACAGACAGTAGACATAAAGACAAAAATACACGAAGAACTGGTAAAAGAATTTGGAGAAGACTACAAGGACAAGTTATTAGATCCTTTGGAGTTAATAAAGATCCAGGATAAGACAAAGGCACTATACGAGAAGTATAGTAACGACACAAAGAAGAAGAGTGTTAAAGCGGTCATAGAAGAACGCAATCAGAAGTTAGAACAGTATAAGAAACAGATAGAAGACACAGTAGAGTTCATAAAGAACACATACAAAGTAGACGATACAGTGATACAGGAATATGCGAGATGGAAAGAAAGGATAGTAATGGATGATAAAGAGATGTTCAAGATATATAGAAGTCAATTAAAGTATTTGAATAATAACACCCCCGCATTATCGAGAGTTCAAGGAAGTGGAGTGCAGGGGACAGGATTAAGGGATAGTTATTTAAAATCATGGTAAACAAACAAGGAGTAAAAAATGGCACAAAATAATGATTATAATGTAAATCAAAATTCCAATTTTGGGTCTGGTTATAATTTTAATGGAACATTAGCGCCTCAGTATGAATATGTAGATGGTCAATTACAAGCCAATTTTCCGTTTTATAGTGGTGGATATAAATCTACTGTAGCGTCTATACCAGAGTATAAGACAAATCCTTTGTTATTTGAAAAGGATTTGATGTTAAAATTGACAGAAGGTCGTGGGCCTAACTTTATGAAACTGTTATTAGAACAGTTTAGTGTAGGTGGCGGTAGAATGGTTAAGAAACCTAAATTCGAGTACGAAGTAGAAGCTGAACCTACACAGAGAGTATACATTAGTAAAGTAGTAGATTCTGAAGTATCAGGCACAAAAGTATTGCGTAGTAAATTCTTTGTAAGAGATGCAGGTCTACCTACAAGTTCGAACAAAAAGATTAAGACACCTATTGCGGGCATCCCAAGAACGCAAGTAGGTGACATTGCGAAGTTAGAGAAAGAACAATTCGTATTGATAATGTTCAGTTGGACAACAGGTAAGAGAGATGTTAAATCTATTTACAAAGTTAATAATGCGGTAAATCCCAAATACATAATGCCAGAGATTGGATACATTACTGATATTAACTATGAACAAGGTTGGTTTGAAGTAAGTAGAAACTGGACTGCCAACAAAGAAATCAATGCGGGAGCATCTGAAATAGGGAGCATCGTAATTGGAGAAGCAACAGGTAATATTCATCCTAAAGATGCATTTATTATACCAATGAGTAAGGCATTAAGAGAAGATGAATTAGAAGGTAGAGTAAGATGGTCTATGGGGACATATGAATTTGGATACATTCAACAAGACTCTACTGCGTATGGAAGTAGAAGAATGGCAGAAGTAATGGCAAGGAATTTAGGTGCTGAGAGCCCATTAGCCAAAACAAAGATGGAAGCATTGCGAACAATCAATCAGCGTAGAGAATGGACTGCATTATTTGGTGAAGGTGGTCAAGAGTTTGATCCTACAACAAACTTATGGCGTGGCACAACAGATGGTGTATTAGCCAAGATACCAGAAGATAACCACATCTTAGTAAAAGGTATAGATTATGAAAATGGTAATATGGGAACATTTGATCTATTGTTATTTAACAAATGGTTAGAAGACAAATGTTGGGTAGGTAACAGCACCTACAAGATTATCATAGCTGGTATAGATTTTGAGACTGCGTTTAAGACAATGATAAACAAAGTAACTAATGCAGTATCTGAAATACAATCTGAATGGTCAGTAGTAGGAACAAGATATAATGCAAGCAACGGATTAACAATAGAAGTTATTCCAAGCGATGTAATGAACCTAAATGGAATGAGAGACTTGTTCTTTGTAGTAGATCCACAATACTTCAAGATGGTAGGTTTGGAAGGATATCCAACAATTGATGATATATTGATGCCACAAACACATCCGTTCCACGAAGATGGATTCTTCCACACTACATTTGGATTTATCAACCAATTGCCAGCAGCACATTATGTAGGTAGAGTAGTTCCAAACAGTGATGCGAATGTTCCTAAATTAGGATGTAAAGTATCCGAATATCAAGGTTAATAAAAAAAAAGGAGAATAGACAATGGCAGAAGTAACATATTTCGACACACTGACAAATCAGTATTTAGTTAAAGACGCATCTGACCCTACAATTTTATATTTAAGGGCAGTGACATATCAGAATAGAATACCGAATGATAGGGAGTATTCTATAGAATCTGACCCTAATTATAAAGTAAGAGTAAGCCTTATCGTTCAACCAGGAACTCCAAATGGTAGTTATGAAGTGAAGTTACCTGTAAGACAGGAAGTAAGTGAAGTAGTAATTAGCGCACCTAACGGTATTACGAAAGTAACAGGAGTAAGTAGCGATTTAGGAATAGTAGTAAAGACAATAACAGAAGAAGGAATTAAGGATTATAATTATCCTGAATTGAAGAATATAGTATTAACAGTAACAACTGATAATACAGTAACACAACCTAAGGAATTTAAAGTATAACCAGTTAGCCCATTATGATAAAAGAAATATTACATATGATGGGAGACAGAGAAGCTCCCGATGGTAACGGTTATATATACCGTAGAGAAGATGTTGCGAATTATATTAGAAGAGCAACACTTAAATTAGAGAGAAGACTTAATGAAACAATCTACACAGGTGGGATAAACATCCTACCTGTGTTTAGTAATCATTTAGCCAAACATTTAATGTTTGACTGTTATTTTTACGCAATGAATTGTGAGAATATAAAAGGCGTAATAAGAAAAGATAAAGTAGAAGAATATAAGGAAGAGAATTACAATAACTTCATATTGACAATATTAGGTCATAGGAAGTTTTCTACAAGTGATAGGAACATATACACATTTGAGAACAGTAGTAAACTATTAGTTCCAGATAAAGGTGAATATTTAGTAATGCAAATAGATTATTCAAAGATAACTGTGAAAGAGAAGTATAGAGATAGTTTATTATATTTAGTGGCGTATGAAGGATTGATAGAGCGTGGAGACGAGTTAGGATTGAATAAAGCGAAAATGTTATTAGAAATAGGGATGCAAATGATATGAAGACTGCAATAACAATCTTAGATGAGATTGCATTAAAGTGTGGAGATGAGAAGTATCAGGATTTTGATAAGACGGTATATTTGAATGTATTGTATCGTGTTATCAATAGTCTGAATAAGAAGAACAATATACTAATTTATCAACATAAGAAGAGATATGCGATAAATGATAAATCGTTTCCTTTGGATATAAAGAGTGTTTATGAGATAGTAGACATTAGGATAGATAGGAAACAGTATACACTAACTCCTTTGATAGATAATTTAGGTGAGTATCAATATCATAAACAAGTAGTAAATAACAGGTATTTCATTTCTGTTGCATTACCTGAAGGTGAATATGAAGTAGAAGTATTATATAGCGGGATAGTAGATATAGAAGATATAGAAGACAGGAATGATATACCAATAATACCGAGAAAATACGAAGAACAGATAATTGAGAGATGTGTAATAGAGATAGCAAGGATAGGAATAGCCACACATTTAGACCAGGCACATCAGTTGAAGTATAGCAACATCTTGAAGACATACCAAGATGTAAATATAGAGAAAGAAAACAGAGGATGGATAACAATCAAAGTATGGGACATTTGGGGGGATAATGGCATTATTTGAATTAGATAATGTAGTGTTCTACAATAAAAACCAGTATAATAAAATTAAAGTAATACTTGAAGATTTAGAAGTAAATAGTTACTATATATTTCAAGTATTCACTAATGATAACGATATTGTAAATTATAATTTTGTAAGTAGTGAACAGGATTTTGAATTAGAGATAGCGTTACCAGAAGCCAAGAAATATGCATTTGTATTAAAGAAGGAAGTGCATAATGCATTATATGTGGTTCAGAAGACAGGGTATTTAGTTCCAAGTGATTTAGGTGACGTAGAATATAATAATTGTGTTTACATAACTGGCAGTATAAAAATATTAAAACAATTAAGAATTGCATTACAGAATAGAATATATTTAACAGGTGTAATAACACTTATTAACAACTTAATGACTAAATATACGAACAATATAGTATTAACAGGTGTAATAAAAGTATTAAGAAATTTATTAAGTAAATTTAGTAATACTGTATATTTAACTGGGAATATTAACAGACTACAATCTTTGTCATTAGTTCCCAAGCCACTATTACAGTATACACAAGTTGATCAGAGTAACTGGATAAAATATATTATTTATAATGGTATTTATATATCTAATACTTATCTTTCTGGTAGCAATTATATAATGTTGTTAATGTACGAATCAAACGAAGGTGAAACAGAGGCAGAGGCATCGCAACGATTATCTAAAGAAATGATATCTAAATGCCAAAATGTAGTAGTAAAACAAGTTTATTATTTTAGTAATGGGACTAAGAAAGAGTATGTAGATAATTGTAGTGTATTAGATGAACCACCAATAGTCCGTATAAAAACTCAGAATAATATTACAATTTATGATAGTAATAGTACACACAATAATAGAGGGACACCATATTGTTATTTGGCAATACCAAGAAAAGAGACTTCGTATACTGTGTGTCACTTATATGTTTACTTTGTAGAAATATCGTTAATGTTATATTATAGTATTAAAGGAGCATGATATGGATATAATTAAAAGTAATGTATTATTTGCCGCTGTAGATGGGAATGTATATAAATGGAAACAAGTAAATAACAGTTTGACAAACGTATATACAAATAACAAATATTCAATCATACGATTAAATAAAAACAACGACACGGTAACATCTACAAATTATTCAAACACAGTAAATATCCAACATATAAATGATACAAGATTCAAAGTAAAAAGAACAATATGGTTTTATTATGATAGTTATGCTAAAGGTGCATACAGTGGTCATATCCTTAATGGATATACAAATAAAATATTTGATTATAGTTCTGATGAAAAAAAATATTTTGACAGTATTAGTGAAAGGATATGGGAAGATCTTGAAGATTCTAATTTCGGAATAAGCGTAGTATACGAGCAAGAGTATACATTTAATATAAACACACAGACAGGTTATTTACTTGGTATTGCATTATTTGATATGTTTTACAATAAAGTAACGACAATGCCAACGGAGATATATGATACTACGTGGGAAAGAATAACTTCGTTGGATAATTATTATTTTGTAGATATGAAGAATAATACAGCGGGGATAATGATTAACAAAATTGCAATTCTTCATAGTAGTTATAGTTATATACCATGTTTGGATTATAGAGATATAAACAATTTCCCATATGATCTTATCGGTATAAATGTTTATCGTAAATTTAATAAAATCTATTTTGAGTTTAAGTGCAAGGCAACGCAAGATGATTATATAAAAGAAATATATTTTTGTTTAAGAGAAGGTTATGATGATATAGGTAGTTTCATTCCTTTTTACAAACACACATATGAGACACCTGTGTTTGTAAGGAAAAATCAGATATTTACAATACAGTGGGCTGATGATTTAGACCTATATGTAAAAGATAATTATAATACAAATTTAATGTAGGAGAATAAACAATGGAATTCACAAATAATTTATTTGGTTTTGGAAGCTATACACTGGGAAGTAACAGTGGTGCATTGACAATAAAAGACTTAAATGGTGTAAACAATACAATCAATTTATCTTCGACTTATCCTGCGAATAAAGATATGGCATTATTTGATTTTATATATTCGACTAATAATTTTACTAATCAAGATATAAACTTATATTTAATTAAGAGAGTTGACCATAATGATTATTATAAATTGCCTACAAATATTACGGATTATGTAATATTATCTGGTAGTTCGCTTGCATTATCTACATCGCAAGCCAGTAATGGTTATGTCTATTCATACGGTTTTTATCTACCATCGAATATGACAATTTATAAAATATTTATAGTGAATATAAAACTTAACGCAGTAATAGGAGTAATCAATTTTGGTAATACTCCGCTTAGTGGGAATGTGAATGATTATATTGAAATAAGATATGAAGCTGCACTAGACCATATATTAGATGGAACGGGTAAAGGTTTTACAAATAATATTTTCAAGTTAATAGATTTTACAACTACCGGTCATTTTACTGGTAAAAAAATGGATGGAACTAATACAACAACATTTGTACCTTTCACATTAAAGTTAGGTAAACACGATTTAGGTAATGTTCCAAACTGGCACGATTATCCTACTGATTATAATACATTTATAAATAATATATATCCTGACAGTTTATTTAGTGTAATTAATAGAATAATTAAATTCGAAGGAACAAAAGTAACTTTTCTACAAAGTATTAAATTGTTAGAAGATATCGAACCAAGAGACCTTTATAGTATAGTAGGTGTTGATGCAAATAATGTATTGTATTATTTACAAGAATTTAAAGCTACTGAACCTTTGTTAAAGAATAAGATATTAACATTTGAAGTTACATTTAATCCAAAAGCAAGTTTAAGAATAATGAAATCGGGAGATCCAGCAACTCCTGCAGATCCTAATATTTCAACACTATAGGGTTAAGATATGAACATTATTGATATTCTTACAATACTTAATAAAAATAGGGAAGAGATATTAACTGTTTTTGCATTAACAGGGACTTTATTCTTAAAGAAAAAATTAGGGCAATGTAAAGACAAAGATATAGATGAGAAACAAACTGAGAAATATGACAAAGAGTTAGAACGCATATTGTATGATATACTATATAAACTTAATGCAGACAAAGTATATATTTGCGAAATCCATAGTGATGAAAACACTAACGATATTTTGCGTATGAAGTTATCTATATCTATGATGGTTACTAAGCCTGGTGTAAAGAATGACCAGGATGAATGGCAGGATTATCCATTATCATTCTGGAGCGGTTATATCTATGAGTTAATAGATAAAGAAGATAGATTTGGAATAATATATTTACATCCAGAGAAATGGGGAACTACGAAATATAAATTAGAAAGTTGTAGTAAAGAATTCGAGAAGAAGTTGAAATTACAAGATTTAGAAGCCCAGTCGAATATGTTGTTGTTTGATTGTTATAATGGTGGTAGACTTACGCACGCAATATGTATAGATTATCATACAGTTGTAGATGAAGATACGATAGAGAATATAAAGAAGTATAGTTTAGAATTAAAAAATAAAATTTACAATAGAAGAAGAAGGAAATGAAAAGGCGAATAGGAAGACAATATTATGAGTATTTATCATATTTGAATATGCGTTATGTAATAAATACAAATTTCTTTATCTATATATCACTATTGTATTTTTGTTGTCATCATAGTGTAGGTTATATTTTAATAATTGGAATAATTTTATTATATTTGGAAAAGAAAAGAATGAAGTATATAGATAAATTGAAACATCAATTAAGGCGTAAGGAACTTGTTATGAATTATATAATAAACAAATTTGAAGGAGCAAAAAATGAATAAGAAAGATTTAATCACAAACATTTGTGCAATACTTGTAGGTATTTCTATTGTATTACCACAGATATTTCCACAGTATACAAGTTTAGCAGAATTTGTAATTGCAATTTCAGTAGCGGTAGTAGCCTTCTTAACTGGTAAAGATCCAAAAGATGTAAATAAGATATTTGAAAAAGCAAATAAGAAATGATAATAGACAATAAGACATTTATAGAGACAGTAGCTTCTAATTTAGTAAATGATATTTACGATAATTTAGGTGATATAAATAGTAAATTAGAAAAAGCAGGAATAAAGATATTAAATGTCTCAGCACATTCATTCAGGAAACCTGGTGAAGTGCCTAATGGTTCACCTACATCGTTGCACCATTTAGGTGGTGCAATAGATATAGGGCTACAAATGAAAGTAAATGTAGGTGGAAAAGAACACACAGTTCAATTATTAGAATTTGATGATTTCATCGATAAACATCGTGAAGAACTAAACGATACACAAAAAAGTATATTTTTAAATGGTAAAAATCCACCAGGAATGTATATAGTTAATGCATTATACAACGAAGGTGAGTTATTAGACAAACATAATTTGAACTTTAAGTTATTCAAGTATAATAATAAATACGATTATGTTCATATAGAACTAAACGGTTATAATGATTGGTGTAAACAAAAATTTGGTAAAGATTATGACAAGGTTATCAGAACAGGAGAAATATTCCCAGTAGATGATTATATAACTAAGTATGGTAATCCAAGAACATTAAGTATGATAATGCCAGGAACTGAGATGGCATTTGACGATGAAGAAGCTGTAGGAAATTATAGTATGGAAGATGATACTATATTTGAAACACAACAAATGCCAAAAAGGAATTTCACATTATTTAGTAACTTAACTTCTGGAAGTCTATTGACAGATGAAGAATACAATATGTATAAAATACTAAATAAAAAATATTTAGAAAGTTACAATACTATAATGTCGGGAGCAAACGAAATAGAAGAACCTTCTAATTATATTGATAGCGATAATGATAAATTATATCAAAAGGCAATTAACAATTTATATAAACAGAATATGGAACTAAGAAAAGAAATTGATAAACAACAAGAAGAATATAATAATTACATAGAAGACATGAACAGAGAACCTATTAAGAAATTAGAAGCTGTAAATACTGAAGAAATAATAACGCAATTAACAGATTATTTCAAGAAAGTGAGGTCACAATATGGATATTAACCAAGATGTAAATACTGTCTATAAGATTAGTAAATTACATCCGAAATATCGTAAATTATTTTGGGATTTTATAAAAGAAGTAAATTTGTTGTATGGTAAATCGATAGATGAATTATTCTGGCGTGTAGTTCAAGGTTATAGAACATTTGAAGAACAGGAAGAATTATTTGCCAAAGGTAGAACAGTAAAAGGTAAAATAGTAACTTATGCCAAAGGTGGGCAATCATTACATAATTATGGTTTAGCCATAGATGTGATGGGAATAAAAGATAGGAAAATATTACTTCCTGTTACAAACGATATAGTTCAGTTGGCAAAGACGAAGTATGATTTAGAATGGGGTGGTGATTGGAAGATTAAAGATATACCACATTTTCAGGTAAAAGGTTATAAATGGCAAGATTTAATAAATAAGGGAAAAGACAGTGAAGGTTATCCAATATTATAAATATTTTTTAGTTGCATTACTTGTAGCTGGTTGTAATCCTAAGGTAGTAACTAATACAGTAGTAGATACAATTAGATATACTGAGATAGTATATCTTAAAGATACTATAAAAGCCATAGACAAAGATACGGTAGTAGTAGGAGTTAAAGAAATATTAAGAGATACGATTAAAGTAATATATTGGAAAACAAAGAATGTGTTTACAATAGATTACACTAAAAAAGACACAGTAAAGATACCATATGTTAAGACAGAATATAAAACGATAGTAGAGAAAGAATATACGGTAATGCAGAAAGTTATGTTTGCATTATCATTTGTAGTTGTAGGTATTATATTAGCCATCATTATAAAGGTGATAAAATGATACAAGTAAATAATTTCAAGGGCTTGTATACGAATGTAGATGATATATTACGACCAGCTGATTTTTGTGTAGACAGTAACGGAGTAATGTTTAAGGGACAGTTAGTAGAATATGTAGATGATTTATCTAAACTTGGATTTAATAAAGTAAATAATATACTATTTGAAGATGAAGTAATATTTGAAAATAAAGGTGAAGAGTTAAAAAAAAAAATTCAAGTTTATATATCCAACCTAAACGAACTTGTAGTTAGTGATGGTAAGAAACGATTAGTAATCTTATCAAATTTTGCCTACAATAAATACATATCTATAAAAGAAATAGCCAACCAATTACATATCTATTACGACAAAGACATATACACAGTTTATTTAGATGATAATAAAAAAGAGATAGATTTTTATAGCCATAGTAATATTCTTTTTGATGTTAAATTATCTTTAGTATCTCCTAAGGATTACAAAGATACTGAAGTATTAAAAGAATATTATATGAAGTTTTATACGAACAATAATAAAGAGCGTATACAGTTTGTAAGAGTTATACAAGAAGGTGATAAGTTTAAATTTGTAGAAGGTAATGCAACAATAAAACTTAGAACATACAGTAATCAATATTATAATTTCTTTGTTAATGCAATATCAAAAGAAAAACGTATAGGAATAGAACTAATAGACAAAAAAGTAGAACAAAGAAATATATATAAGTATTATTATCGTATATGGTATAATACATTTGAAGATAGAGAAATAAAAAATAATTTTTATTATACAGAAATAGTAGTTGGTAATAATATAAAATATGAAAGTGAATTTGCCAATGAAAATGAAATAAAAACAATATTAGAAAATATAAAAAACTTTTCTGGTGCAATATTATATACATTTAAAAATAATAAAGCAGGTAATCATATAATATTACAGAATGTCCAAGCCACTGAAGAATATAAGTATGAAGCCAGTCATGGTAATAATCACACATGGGTTGCCACTCATTATGTAGCTGAGAGTGAATTAAGTTATAGTGACAAATATGTAATGTATAAATATAACCAGGTATTCAATGAATATTTTAGTAAATATTTTGATTCCGGAGAAGTCCAAAGTAATTATCAGAATACTTGGCGTAGAGTAGATTGGATTACTTTATATATGCCAGTAAGTTATGTAAACGAATTACCTAAGATTGTGATACCGTTTTTTAAGCCTATTAAAGTTAAAGTAAGTGTTTCATTGATAGATGGTAGTGAATATATAATAAAAGACCAATATTTTCATATTAGATATACTGGTAAAATATTCAAGGATGGAACATTAGAATACGATAAAGGTAAGATACTACAAATAGAGATATTGGAATTACCATCATATGTAAAGAATGTTAGTGTATATTTTAGTGAATATTTTGATATTACTGCATTATCTAAGTTAGAAGAATTAGATGAGAAACAATTCAGTAAATACTATTTAGGGAGAGTGTATGATAAAGAAGGAATATATACGATAGACAGTCAGAATATAGTAGGAACACTAATTGACCAAAGTATAGGTATAAATGAAAAAGACTATGAGTTAGTAAGAGATATAGACGATTATGTATTTTTGAATAATATAGTAATTGCATATAAATGTAATAATTTGTATTATAGTGCAATAGGTAATAGAGTATTAATATATAACTTATATAAGAAAAGAACTATATTATATAATGAGAATATAAGAAAAGTAATACCAAATGGTAATAATAGAATATATGTGGTATGTGATAATTATACAGAACTATTAGAATTAAATCAAGTTCAAGGTGAGATAATATTTACTACATTATTTACATACGATATAGGAACTAACAATAAGAACTATGTAACTTCTATTTTGAATAGTCCTGTATTGTATTTTAATAAGAATATTTATATATTATCACAACAAATAAATGAAATTAGCGAACCTATAAAAGACCTACTAAACAATGTCAAATATGTTCTCAGTGATAATGCATTAAAAAATATATATGTAGTAACTGACGATTACCTATTAGTATATAATTTAGACTATAAGACCTGGAACAAATTCAATGCGAAGATATATTTTGTAAGAGATTATGGTAGAATAAAACAAACAGAGTATATATACAAGAACGATGTTTATGTATTATATAGAAGTGGATATGGATTAGTAAACTTTGATAAAGTAATTACAAACATTGAAGGCGTAGAATTAGATAGAAAGATATATGAATTACCTATAGGGCAGGTAGTAGAATACAAAGTAGTAAATAAGATTATGTCACATATAATTTATATAAAAACATTTAGGAGATTATATGATAACAGTAGAATACTTAAAGAAGGAGATAGAGAAGATAAAAATGCGGTTACAGACTAAGAAAAAAGAAGAGAAGTATAAGAATACAAATAAACAATATTTATTTACACAAGGTAAAAAGAAGGAGACATAGATATGGATGCAACAACTTTAATGGCATTATTATCGTCAGTTAGTGCGGTAGGGCAGATATTTAATGTGAGGAATAAGAATAAACAGATTAACAAAGCGATTAATGAATTAAAGAATGCGAAGATAACTGATACAAAGTTACAAAGTTTATTATCTTCGGTAAATCAGAATGCGAATATAGGAATAAGTAACTTATTAAAACAGGCATCTTCTACTGGTGCATTACAAGGGATGAAGAATACAGAGCCATTGATAAGTAATGCAGTAGCTGAAATAGAACAACAAAGAAAGGCACAACAGACACAATTAGTTAGCGATGCCCATAGGACTAATATGCAGATATCATCTCAGATAGCACAGTTAAACGCACAGAAAGAAGATATATTTAGTAGTTTAATAGGTGGTGCATTATCAGGTGCACAAGCTGGTATGACAATTTCCAGCACATTAGAAAACAATGAGTTTTATAAAAAGATGTTAGAAGAATTACTAAACAAAAAAAAAGGAACTAACAAAGTAGAAACAGACAAAGAGGTAACTATGACTACACAACAACAAAATCAAAAAACTACTATACCAAATAATTCTCTCAGTAAAACTACAAACACATTTGCACCTATACCAAACTATTTAACAAATGGTTTTAGAGATTATTTATTTAATCTGAATGAATACTATATAAAGCCGTCGCATATAAAGAAAGCAGAAGATTATATGTTAAATTATATGTTATATTTATCAAATCTAAATAAATAAGGGATTATCTTATGGACATAAATGAAATGTTAGATCAGTTAACACAGTTTGCAATGCAACAACAACAGATGCAGATGCAAAAGTTTTATATGGTTCAGAATATAAAAAAGATAGTAGACACTCGTGATGCCACAGAAACTATTGCCAACATAGATAAAGAATTTGAAATGTTAAATACCTTCGATGTTAAGAAAGAAGGGACAGTAGATAATAAATTTGATATGAATGTTTTATCACAGAATTTAAGTAAAAGGTCAGAAGCATATAACACATACATAGAGAAGTTAAAAACACAACAGAAACAGTTTGCCGATGAAGGTAATGTTACAGGTGCTACACTAATAGAGAATAAGCTTGTAGCTGTTCAGACAGCGAAAGACGAATTTGAAAAAACAAGGAATTCATTAGCTACTATAATCAATTCAGCTGACCCGAATAAACAAGTATACTGGCGTGAGAATAATAAGATAGTTAAAAAAACTATGTATGATGTTATTGGAAATGAATTAAACAAAACTAACATAGATTATAATAGAATAAAATATTACATAGACAAAAGTAATGAAGCCGTAGACTACCATATTTCACAAGATAAAAATACAAAGAATTATGTTTACATATCGGAACGAATACCAGTTATAAATATGAGTGGATATACAGTAAGTGAACGAGTATGGGAAATTTCTAATGTAAATGGTTTAGCACCAAAATATAATGTAATCAATATGGATCCTACAACAGGTAAAGTAAAAAGTGTAGACCCAATAACGAAGTATGACTTACTGCGTGATGTTCCGAAGTATGTATTTAGTGGTGGTGCATTATCAACAGGTGGTAAAGGTAGTGGTAAAGATGAGATTAAAGAGACATTAGATAATATAATAAAAAAGAAGATAGACTCTATACCAATAATAGAAAAAGAAGGTTATAAAGAAGTAACATATAATAATGATAATTTTGTTAACGATATACAATATACGCCAAGTTTTTCTAATCCTTCAAGCTTCTTAACATATAATTACTTTTTAGTAGGTTTATATAATGGACAAAAAAATAAAATAGACAAAAATGGTGTTATAAGAAGTGTTATAGGAACTAACAATCCAGGTGAGTTTGTAGCATTAACACATAAAGTAGAATTAAAAACAAATAAAGACGGTAAGTTCGAGGAAGAAACTTCTGCAGCATTACCTTATGATGACAAATATAATATCAAATATGTTATAGAAGGTAGTAAATTAGGATTAAAAAATGATGTAGTAATTTTTGCTAAAACTAATGTATTAGATCAATTAAGTGTTGCAACTATACCAGAAAATAAGAGTGAAAATGAAGGGACAAATATTTTTAGTGGTGGTAAACTTTATATGCGTGGTAGTGATGGACTTACACAGATTGATAATAATGGGAATAGTATTTATAAAAAATATGTTCCTGTGTTAACAAAAATGGCACAAGTTCTTTTAGGAAATATAGATGGTAAATATGTAAGTTTTCTTAAAGATTTAAAAGCTGACCCGGAATATCATTATCATAAGTTTGTAATAGATAAATTTGAAATGTCAGCAGATGATATCCATAAGATAGATGAAGCTATTGATGTTGATTTAAGTAATATAATTAGTCAACTAAGTGGTAATAATAAAATAATAAATAGTGATTTATTTGATTATATTGTGGATGAGCAAGAAGGCAAAAAGTATATAGGTGTGAAACAAGGTAATAAAAATTATGCATACAAAATAGATATAACAGATGTAAAAAATCCTACAGAATTGAAAAATGTATTAGAAAAAAATAAACCAAGAATATTTTCAGGATTAGCCAAGATGACATCATTGGCATTTAGTGGTGCTAGTAATCGAATCCCATATATGATATTAGAAGCACCTGTAAAAGATGATAAAAACCAACCAGCAAAATTAGGGAATATTAATAAAGATGATAAATATAAGGGCTATTTTTCAGTTATTAATACTCATTATCAAGCATTTAATGCAAATCTTTTTAATGCATTACAAACTAAGTTATTCAGAGAAACAGGCGTTATAAAAGAAGTTTACGATTTACAAACAGTTTTAAGGAGTAATGGACAATGAGATTAGACGATATTCTTAAACCTTATTTGATGGATGTAAATAGTAATTTAATAATCCAATTTGATGATATATACAATAACAAACAAATAAATAATAGTTACCAGTTGTATGAGTTATCTAAGAATATATTTGGTAATGTTCCAACTATAGATGAATTCTACAATAATATAAACAAATTAAATAATGTTTATGATGCAATAAAGAATAATACTATAATAACTTTTGATAATGTATTCAAAGACACTACGGAAGAATTTAGTTATGCCAGGTTATTTAATGTAATTACTGCGTTAGGATATGATATTAAACCTATGTTAAACAATGAATTCTCTAAATATAATATTAAGGCAACACCTATAAATGTAAGTAGTGGGCAATCCAATGAACAACAAAAAACAACTACAGACACTACTACAAGTAAAAGTGATACAACGAAGACTATAATACAAAATCCTACATATATTCCTACATTTTCTTCATTTATTACAGACCCAGATAATGCAAGTGTATTAGATTTAAGTTCTAATACATTAAAATTCACACAAGATTTTGGAGATATGCAGTTAGCACCTGGAACTATTGCCAGGATAAAGGCAATGAATAAGAAGCCATACTTAATGTTTGATGTAGCAAAGTATGGTAAAATGTTTAGATGGAACTATGGTGGAACATTGACTAATAATTATACTCGTGCAATATTAGAAGATGTCTCTAAGATGACGAAACGAGATAGTAAAGGTAACATAACTTATAATGCAACAGAAGACTTTATAGCTTACATTTCTACTAATATTGCAATAGGTGCCTATAGAGGTGATTTAAACTTAAAGCCTGGTAGTGCTTTAGGTTACGCTATGGATAAACATATGGGGGGATGGTTTTTAAGTTTATTCAATGATAGTATATTGGCAGAGATAGTAGACAAAGATTATAGTGAAGTATATTCTAAACTTACGCAGAAAGATAAGAATAGAATATGGCGTATGGCATATTTAGTTTATGAGAACATAAAACAAAGGAAATATTTTACAGACAAGTATTCATTGTATAAGAAAGAATTTGGTGGATGGATAGCCAATAATTTAACTAATGCAGGAATAGACATAGAGTTAAAAGAGTTTAGTGTAACCGATGCGAGTATATTAGAATCTACAGGTGATTATGCAATACAAACATTAATGGATTATTTGAAGCATCAGTTAAAAGGTAAAGAAATTAAAGTAGATAAAACAAATATAGAAGAGATAAGAAAAGAAGTATATGAAGTAATTAAAGAAGATGAAAAAATAACATTAGGTATTTACGATAATAATAATCAAGAGATACAGTTTCCTTTACGAGACTTATTACTTTTTGATGCATTACAAGGTGGTAATAAATATAAAGAGATATTAGAAGCATATAAAGTTTATAAAGAATATAGTAAATATCAAAATAACCCTTTTCTAATAGCTTCTGGCAAAGTCCAAAATATATATATGACTAGTGCCATATTACAACACAAAATAGAAAAAGATGTTACATTATATTTTAAGAATAAATATGGTGAGAAGTTCTATATAGAGAAGATATTAGATTATTTTGGTAGGGGAGAATTAAAACAACAGACAGAGAAAGTTACAAAAGATTATAAAGGTAATGCAGTAACACAGACACAGACACCTACACCTGAAATTACTGGAACACAAAAACCAAAAACAGATACAACCAATAAACAACAAAATGTTACTATTGCGACTGACAATAAACAAAATGTTAGTCAAGTAACTCCAGACACAAATAAAGAAAATATATCATATATTGATTTCCAGAAAAAGATTATTGACACTAATTATAGAAAACAAGTAGAAAACATAAAAGTTTCTAATATTTCTAAAAAAGAAAAAGAACAAAGGTTATCTCAATTAACACAAGAACGCAATCGTTTATTGTATAATTTAGACTACATCCATAAGAATAAATATTTTTCAGAATACTATAAAGGACTATTATTAGGTAAAACACATTATGGTATGCCTTCATTTAGTGCATTAGAAATGATATTTGAAGGTATAGAACAAAGTATATTAGAAATGATAATTACAGCAGGATTTAGTAGATTTAATACTTCATTAGTAGCTGGTGGAATAAAAGCAGCTCAGACTGGTGCATTAGTCGAAAGAACAAGTATGTTAGGTAGGATAATGTATGTAAATGCAAACAAACTGAAACAAGTAGGTGAGATGGCAAACTTATTAGAGAAAGGTGCAGCTGGTAGTAACATAATATTGACACAGGCAAGCGGTTTAAAACCTATTACATCAATGTCGTGGTTAGGTAAATTCTTATATAGAGTTCCAATATTATCAGGAACTGTAGGTAGATTATCTTTAACATCTTATGCAGCAGAGATTAAACATTATAATAATCTATTACGATTTGCAAAAGAAACTGGTGATTTATCTAAGACCTGGAATTATTTAAGATTTATGACAAAGGCAGCTACTTCGAGATGGTATTATATGGGAAAGGCATTAGCAACAAACCCTTTAATGTTGGTAAGATATGGTGTTGCAGGATTTAACTATGCTGAAGATTATTATAAAGTGTATATGAAACACGGTAATAAGAATACGGCAGAATATCGTAAGGCATTTTTATATGGTATGTTTGCACAATTCATAGAGAATTTATCTGAATATTCATTTAACGAACAAATGAGTGTTAGTGTAACTTCATTATCACAGAAGATAAAGAATAAATTATTCCCAGCAAAAATAACTAAAACTAACAAAGCAATCAAAGGTTTCACACGATTCTTTATGGAATTAGGTAAAGAACAGATGGAAGAATACATAGGTGGTAGTATTCAGGATGTTAGTAAATATATGTTGGATTTACAAGACGATAGTGCACAGACATCATTAGGTTTATTATGGAAGAAATATATTGGTAACAATATAGATATAAAGACACAAGATATTTTGTTCGCATTAGGTGTAGAATTAGGAACATTAACAGGTGTAATGGCAATAACAAGTGGAACAGGAAAGGTATTGCGTAATTTAGAAAAGGCAAAGATATATACACCGTTTTATAATCAAATCAATAACAAACATAAAAAGACATTAGAAGAGTTAGAAAAATTAAATGGTGATGGAAAAGTTGCATTACAACAAGTATTAACATTAAACACTGATATATTACCTGATGGTAGATTAAATACAGGTGATAGTGAATATGTCCATTTGACACAAGAAAATATTGCATTAACAATTGATAATCAGGCTATAGAACTTAAGAAAGAAGAAAATTCTAATCTAAAAGTAAGCAACACTTTTGAGTTAACAACACCAGAAGGGAAGAAAGAATATAAATTAAGACAAATTAAACCTACAGCTAAAAATCCAGATAAAGATACTTATGCATTATATGAAATTAATACTAATGAAGATACGAAAGTAAAAACAGAAACACCTGTATTAGGAGTTAAGATAACTATACCTACGACTGGTGCTGTTAGTATAGAAAATGCAAGTAATGAGAAAAGTCAAGTAATTGTAGAACCTTCAGAAGCTCTATTGACAGATATTAAAGTAAATGAACAGGGATTAAAAATAGAAGCCAAGTATTTTAATCCAAAACAACAAGGTGAAAATTATATTGGAACAATTACAAAAGATGATAAAGATGTAAGAATATATCAATCACAATCAGGTGACAAAATAATACTAAAATCATTAGCCATAGTTGGCGAGAAACAGACACAAGAACATGTGCAGGAAGTAGGTGAAGAAGATACTATTACAATAAACAAAGTAACATTTACAAAAGAAGAGATAGAAGGCTATGTAAAAGAATTAACAGAAAAAGGTGGCGCTATAATAAAAGAAATACAGGAAAAACAACAAATTCTAAGTTTAAATTTAATGGAAAACCTTAAAGCAACTACTGTAACGGAACAAGTAACTGTTAGTAGTAAACAACGAGTAAATGAGAAAGTAAAAAGATTAGAAGAAGAATTAAATACGATGTCAGGGGATGAAAAACCTTTAACAGCTGCCGGAAGAGAAATGCAACAAGTTGCAGACACAGATGAAGTAAATGAGATATTAAAACTTCTTTATAAGACTAAGTTAACAGAAATATTTGAAGAATATAGTAAAGAACAACAGGAAGGTAAAGGGCATTATATTAGGACTGATGCAACAAAAGAGAAAGACGAATTTGATAAGACAGCGGATATACTTTTAGAAGAATATAAGAAATTAAGGGAATTATTAAAAAATAGTAGAATATTAAATGATAAACGAATTACAATAGAAGATTCATTTCCATTTTTGAAAGTATTAAGAGAAACAAAACCTGATATTAAAATAACAAATTCATTTATGTTGAAATTCATCTCGTATCTACAAAGTGGTAAAAAAGATGTATCAATGTTTACAGCAGAAGAGTTAGAACTTTTAGGTGAAGTTGAGATAGTATATAATAGATATAATTATTTAATGTATTTATATCAAAACAAAATAGTAGGTGCATTATTAAACAAATTATCTGATAAATTGACCAGAGAAGTTATAGAACAGCCAAATGATAATAATATAGTTGAATTCTTAGAAGAACTAATAAAAAGTATTGATTTAAAAGAAATAAAATTAGAATTATCTGGTAAAGACAAAGATGTTTATGATGAGGTAGCTGAAAAATATTTTGATGCGTGGGCATATAATATAAAGACTAACTTACTTAATGCTATTAAAGATGCAAATGACAATAATACGATTGAAACATTAGAAGATGCGATATTACAAGTAAAAGCATTATTAGAAAGAAAAACAAACTATGATGTTGTTTTTCAGGAACATTATACTGAAATAATAAAGAAATATATAGCGGAGCAAGTAAACAACATATTTAGTGTAATATATGCATATAATTTTAATTTTAGTGGGGAAGAAGCTAAGTTAGACAAGGCAAAAGAATTATATGAACAGACAAATAAAATAATAAACCAGATAAATGAAATAGCTGCGAAAGAAGATAGTGTAAAATCTTCACCATTAAAAGTATTAAGTAGAATAAATTCATTACAAGATATTATTTACAGTTTCTTATATATTTTAGACAATAGAGAAGGTGATACTGAAAAACAAAACGAAGAGATTGATGTATTAAAGTTTGTGAAACAATTGATATACTATGTAGGTAATAATGAGATTATAGAAGATGATAATGCATTAACAGAATATTATAATAAAACTACAATACAAAGTGAAAGTAGAGAAGACCTACAAACAGCCATCGACTTAGGAATTGCCTATGCTGTTCGTGTAGAAAAACCAATAACTAAAGAAGACAACAATAACATTTTGAATATTGAAGATTTCACTGATAAGTTTAAAAGCATACCAAAAGATGAATACAGTGCATTTATGATTAAAGTAATAAATTCTATTACTACAGCATTTGATATACCTTCAAAAGAATTAAATGATATACGACAGAAACTTAATAAGATAATAGAAGAATTTAGAAATAAAAAAGTGATAGATGGAGATGTTATAAAACTTGAATTTATAAAATTCATAGAAGATTATTTTAAGAGTGAAGGTACCAATGCAAATAATATTAATAAAATTAAAAATATGGTAAAAGTTGATTACCATAAGCATTATCCAGAGACCAGTTTACTTGGGAACACTATATACAGTATGTTAATAGAAGCCGAACCGCAGGAATTTGTTGTCAATGAAGTATCGAATATGATGATAGTATTTACAAATTCTATTTACAAGGCTATACAAGAAAATGCGAAGGCAGAATTTGTAAAGGATAAACAAGAAGCTATTTCTAATGGACTTAAAAATGCTACCAGTCCATTAGAAGTGTTCAGAACATTTATGAGAATAAATGCAGTAGAGCGTGAGATAGTAGATATAATAAGTTCATATTCGAGTAATGCATTACAAATACTACAAAGTGAATTAGGTGGTAATCATCAGGATGTTAGGAACATAGATATTAACAAAGTTCTATTTGCAATAGATAAATTAAATAGTTTACTAAATGAATTACAGTATTATAACATTTTAACAAAAGAATTTGCGGCTGATTTAGTAAGTGTAGGAAATTTAAGAAAGACACAGGAACAATTGACAGAAATAATATCGTTAATAAGAAGACAATTTGGAACATATCGTGGTGATACAATAAGATACTTTGTAGAAGTTTTACCGCATTATATGAAAGGTGAAGTAAGTATTAGACAACTTGGTAATATTGAAGAAATAGTTACACAAGTAATTACTACAACAGTAGCAACAGAAATGTTTATAAAGATTGCAGGTAAGAGTTTGAGTGATCCTGCGATTATAAATTCTATGAACAGTATAATCAATATGTTTACTACGAATGAAAAAACAAAATTATTAAATAATACAGGTAGAATACAAAGAGAATTAAAGAACAGATTATTAGAACTTGCAAGTGAAAAAAGTAATTTATCAGATGAATATAAGAAGATATTATCAGATATGGCAAAAGACTCTGCGATAATGGAAGCAATGACAACTATTACTATTAACCAAATTTTAGCCAGTGCAGTAGAAACTAAAATATATCCGACGATATATCAATTTAATTCGCAATTAGTTCCGACATCGGTGAACTTACCAGAGAACCAGCCAGAAATATTATCAGCGTTTTCTGTAATAAGTGAATATCAAATAAACAAAAAAATATATTCACCTTTCACATCACCTGAAATTGATAATATAAGACAGGCAAATATAGAACATGCGAGTGGTAGTAATAGAGCTATAAAGTTAGAATTTTTCAAGACAAAACTTATTGCATTATTAACTGAAACAGGTATAGAAGAAGATAAGAAAAAAGAAATAATTCAAATGATAAATGAAGCTAAAAACACAAAAGAATTAATTGACTTAATAGATGAAAACAATAAAAAGTTTAAAGAATTGAATATAAATGTAAATGAAATCTTAGTAGATATAGAAATGAAAAATGAGCTAAGAAGATTGATGGAAATGAGTGTAAACAATGAAATTAGTGAAGAATTAGAGAACGCTTATAACACTGCATTATCTATATATCAGGAAGTGATACCATTTAAAGAACTACCTAAACCTATAAAGTATTTTGAGAAAATAGTTATAAAAGATGTTTCTAAATTTAATAATATTGCGAATTTACAAATACCGATTGAAGGACAAGGGCATATTGTATCATATAACTCTGATAATATGATATTGACATATTTCCTTAAAAGTGTTAAGAATGTTAGGGTAGAATTAGCCAATAGAGAAGAAATTGTGAAAAAGTTAAGTGAAAAGTTGGGAGTAGATGATGACTATTTAATGGCACAACGAGAATATAGTAAAGATAAAGGTGATATTACTTGGATAAGAGCAATAGTAAACAGTAAATTCTTTATTCAATTATACAATGATATATACAACTATTTATTCGAAAAGGAAGCAAATGGTTATTTACAATCGGAAGTTGAATGGGATGAATATAAAGAATTTATTAATGAATTGACAATAGAAACTATTGCAGGAATTTTACCTTTGAATGCATTAGAAGATATAGCCGTTTTATTTAATAATGTAACACAGAATTTTGTATTCAATTTAGAAACGATAAACGCAACAGAAAAATTAAAGAACAACAAAATATATCTAAACACATTAGAAGGATTTAAGTTCGTATTAAGTTTATTAGTCAAATATGAAGAAGGTAAATTTGATGCTGGTTCGATAGTATTTGAAGCAATTAAACATCATTTCAGGGATAAGAGTGCAGATTTACACGCAAGTATGTTATTGCGTAGTATGGAAGATTTGGCAAAGATAAAAGGACAAGAATATGATTCAACATTAGAGTTTGATGATTTAGGCACTATAGAATATTATTTATCTAATTACGAGAAAAATTACGAAGATACAATAACAATCTTAAATACAATAGTTAAATCTGGCAAATTTAATATTGCAAAGAAAATAGAATTGATAGATGAGCTGATAAAGAAATTTTATGATTTTGCAGAAAAGTCAGGTTCTAATGTAACTACAATGAGAAAATTATCTACAATAGAAGATAAACTAATAGCACATTTAGATTTATTAAAGAGTGGAAAAAAAGGTGAACCATCTACAGAAGGTATTGACATAGAGAATATACTAATGCAGTTAAACACTATATTAGAGAAAAAAGCTACTCGTAGTTATGGTAGTAACTTATTGAATTATATAATGAACTATGTAATTGGCAGTGAGACAGAAACTGAGATAGACAAGATAAGGTATATGTATTCATTTGTTCAGTATGATTTAGAAAAGAATTATAAACAGTATGAAGAACTATTTAGCCCGATAGTAAGAAACAATATAGAAGCAAGAAAGAAAGAAATATTCCCAGTAGCTAATTTAGTTGATGCATTATATAACAAACGATTAAATATTACTGAGATAATAGAACGAATGAATATTGAAGGAACTAATAGAACAACAAATCAAGAAACAACGGAAGCAAATGAAGATATAACAGGAGAAGGCGGAGAATTTAAAAAGTTAGAATCTTTAGATTTTAGTGCAATAATACAAAATGAAGAAGCAATTAAAAAAGAATTAGAACAACAAGAGATAAGAGCCTTTATGGAGTTCAAGGAAAATAATATGATTACAATTACATCTTTCTATACCACAGTTACTGAAGGGCAGACGACAATAGACAAAGATGTAAGTGAAAAAATAGTTAATACAATAGCTTATATGTTATATCAATATTCTAAATTAGGTGATAATATGTTATATGACGATATGGTTGACTTGATATTTAATGAATTAGATAGTATATTAACATTGCAAGAAAGTATAAATTATGTAAGACAAAAAGCAATAACAAATAACATTTCATATATATGCAAAAATTAGGAGTATAATATGCCTTGTGATTTTATTATCAATCTTGAAAATACAGAAATTAAAATTCCTGAAGAAGATTTTTTAAATATTGTTACTGGTAGAAAGGCACTTGAAAGTTTACCGGGATATGAACAATATAAAGAAGTGCTGACAAATATATTTAATGATTTTACAAAAGAAGAAATACAAGACAGGTTATTATTAAATAAATTAGAGAAATATTATAGTTTAATAAACAAGTTTGAAGATGAAGCAAACTTTACATTAAAGAATAAATTGTTAATGCAGTTCTACTTGAAATATTTTAATTTAGTAGATAATAAACTTATACCAAAAATAAAATCAAAAGAAGTATTAGTAGAATATAATAAGAACTCAAATGAAAGTCAAAGTGATTATTTTATATATGATATGGCTAAAAGATTTAAAATGTTTGAATTAAATTATAAGTCATATTTAGAATTGACGGATTACTTTTTGACAAGGTATGAGATAAATACATTAAACAATATCGATTTACTTAGAGATAATGCACCAAAGAAAAAGTTAAGAGAAATCGTAAAAACTACAGTGGCATATTTCAAAAAGAAAATAACAGTAGAAGAATATATAAAATATATAAATAAAAATTATATAGTAATTGCAGATTACTATGAATACTTATTTGATGATAAAGCCATAAAACCGTTAATATCTGAAATAACAGATGAAAAACTAAGTGAAGAACTAATAGAGATGATGCAAGATAGTTTACAAGTTGCATTAAATGATATGGGTTTGCCAAAAGAAGTAGAAATAAAAGAAACTGAAGAAGAAAACGCACCTTATTCTGGTATGGTAGAATATAAAGATGGCAAATATATTATTAGTGTAAACAAGAAATACTTTAAAAAGATAGACAATACATATAGACTAATGAGTGCATATTTTAATACAATAATACACGAAGCTGGGCATATTTATTTATACGAAAAGATAGGTGAAGCAGTAAATAAGTCAAGTGTAGCAGGACTAAGAAAAATAATGACACATAAAGAAATTGGTAATGTCTTTAAGCGTAATGTAAAGAATGAAATTGTAATTGAAGAAATAAAAGAAATATTAGGAGAAGGTTTAATAACAAGTAATAGTTTAGAAGGTGTCTTACAAGATTTAGAAACAATATGGGATACTATAAAAGACGAAGAAAAAGAAAACAAAATAAAAGATTTACTACGACTTTATATATACGAAACACTTGTCTCAAGTTTCACACCTTCAAGAAGTGAACATTATTTCTTCCAGGCAAGGGAACAGATGGCAGGTGGTAATATTAATTATACATTTGTAAACAAACAATCGCAGGCACTAAATAATCTTATACAGACATTTTGTAGTGTTAATAACATACCATATCATAATATAGTATTAGAAGAAGGATGGGCAACATACATAGATAGTTTAAATGCTATAGAAGTTATATTAGGATTATATAGTGAAATGATAGGAGAATTAGATTTAGTTCCTGATACTACAACAACAAAAGATACTACTACTACTACTACTGAAAAGAAAAAGAAAGAAAGTGAAGTAATAGATTTTGAAGATATTGAGACAGATGATAACACGATATTAGACATAGATATAGATGAAGATATTGATTTATTATCCTTTAGTAATGCATTATTTGAGATAGGTGAACAGATATTAGGATGGCAGTTATCTGATAAAGAGAATTTAATAAATAGAATAACATTAGAAGAATTTTTAAGATTATTTACAATAGAAGAAGAAGATAAAGACCATATAAAAAATGCAAAGAAAGTTCTTATAAAGAAAGTATTAGAATTATTTAATAAAACTACGATAGACGAATTAGAAGAGGTAAACAAATTTACAAGTGAAGAAATAGAAAAGGCAGCAATAAAATATTATTTAACATTAAAGAATTCCAGATACATCAATACATATGTAGCTACGATAAATAGTAAAAACCAAAAGTTAGAAATTAGTCTTACTAAATTAGGTGAAAATAAAGATATCAACACTGCCAGTGGTAAGGCAACAACAAACTTATTTAGATTACCTTCACAAGCTCATATAATTACTGAAGAAATATCAAATACACTTGAGAGTGAAATAGAATTGATTAACTTATTATTAGAAGCTGACAATGAACTATACGATATGGGTGGATTTAGTGAAGGCTCGGTTGCAATATTAGACAGTTATTTGAATGTATGTTATAAGAATAATTTAATACCTATAATGCCATTTGGTATTACAGGATTTAATTTAAATATCAAGATAAAAGGATTAGAATTAAATACTTTACAAAAGAGGATAGAATTCTTAAATAGATATAGTGGTTTCATAAATGTATTAAAATTATTCTGGGAAGGAATAGACACAAGTAATAATCCTGAATTAGAAAAAGAAAAAAATTTATTTTATGCATTATCAGAGTTTATATTAAATAATAACAGTCAAGGTTTAGACATTAACGAAATAGAGAACTATGTTAACAAACTTATATCGACAATATTTAGATTTGGATATGAACAGTATAAATATGGTAATACTGAACTACTAAAAAGATTATATATCTTAGCTACCAATCCTACTGCGGAAGTAAGATTTGATGATTTGACATATTATCAAGTAGAAGAGATATCTAAGATATTGAATAAAAGAGCTACCTTAGGTATGCCATATAATGCACCAAGAGAAGAAGTAAGAGAATACTTACAAAAAAAGGGATACAAAATATTACCTACAAAATTAAAAGTTATTTTTTATGAACAGCCTAATAAGAATATAAATGGGAAGAATATAGATGATGGTGCATCATTTATAACACAAGGTATGAAGGAAGCCTATACAAATGAATTTGCCGTATTGAATAGAGGTGTATTGAAACCATATGTAAGTGCGCCAGGAACATTTGTTAAGACAGCGTTCCATATGATTTTAGACACAGAACTTAGTAATGCATTAGAATGGGCAGGTATATATTTAATGGTTCCAACAGACAGTGAAAAGTTATTTGGACTTAAAAATAAAAAAGAATACAAATTTACTGAGGGTAGATTAGAAACAAATGGAACTAAAGTTCACAATATAGTTCGTAATGAAGGTTCTGAAAATAATATAGAAAGTCTACTCGAAAAGATAAAAGAACTATACAGAGAAGCGCAAAAGACAAAAGATGAAAAAGAGAAAAGAAGAATAGAACAAGAACTTAACGATTTATTAAATGATAAAACATATGAAATAGAGACAAAGTATTTGAATAGAATATTAGAGAAAGACCAACAAGATACGGAAGTAAAAGGTGTTAACCAGCCATTAAAAATTAACGGTATGCACAACAGTAAATTAACTAAAATATTGTATACATACTTAGAAGAAGATTATAATAATGCAATCAATAAAGAGAATTTTTATAAATCAGTCAAGAAGAAATTTATAAATGCCATAAATAATAGAGTAAATGTAAAACAGAAAAATATAAAAGAGAGTAATACACTTAATTCTATTTATAATTTATTAGTAAAACATTTCCAAAATAGAGAAGAAGTAAAAGAAATAATAAATTCTAATAAAGACACAATTAAAAAAATATTAGGAATAATTAACGAAGTAAATAGTAAAGACATATTTGAATTTATTAAACAGTATGATTTCATAAAACAATTAGTAGGTTATGGTGCTGTAACAGATCCAATCTTTGATGCATTACGAGGCACTAATATAGGTAAACAATTAACATTAAGACCAGACTGGGATATAGTAAACAACTATAAGAAAGAAATAGATATTGCGGAAACATTATTATTATCATTTAGTGAAGAAGAGCGTGGTCATAAATTTAAGATAGACAATGATCGTAAAAAATTAGAAGAAGAATTTTTATTAGAAATAGTAGAAGAAGTATATAAAGTTACAAATAATAAAAAACTACAAGATTCTGATAGACATATAAATGCATCTGAGAAGGAAGAACGATATAACGAAGTAATAGATCTAATAAATAACATATATAACAGTTATCATAACAACAAAGAGAATTTAAAAAAGTCAGTATTAGATTATATGAATTATATAATAAAAGAATATAATACAAATAATGGGACAGGAATAAACACATTAGAAGATATAAATTTACAAAATTATAAATCATTTAACGAACTAATGCAAGACATTGAATTCCTGTTATCAGTTAATTTGCCAGAAGATTCAAACACAAATGAAACCTATATTTACACTAAGGTAAGAGAAAAATTTAACAATGAAGAATATGGAAAGAGATTCAAGTTAGGATTACACGAAGTAGTAATAGACAAGGCAACGGCTGATAAGTTAGGATTAAAGGTAGGTGACTGGGCATATCAATTAGTTATACCTACACTTAACCAGTTCTCTACAATAGGTGTAAAGATAGTAGGAATAGTAGATGGAAAAACTGAAACAGGATTTATCATAGGTAGTAGTGATTACTTATTAGTAGAAGGTAGAGACTACGATATAGATGTTATTACATTGATACCATATAGAAAAAGTGACAAGGTAACAAAAGAAGAATGGACAAAGGCACTAATAGAATTGAATAACAGCACTCACGATATGATGATAGATGTTATACAAAAGGCTTTAACTAAGTTAAATAGAAGTGAAAAGATTGAAACATTGACACAGGCATTTGATTATTATACTGATAGTGATTTCCAATTAGAAGTGTTACAGAAGAGATTTGGTAAAGGTGAACAAAGTGGTCGTGAGAATATAAATCATTATTTGAACGCTCCAGGCTTTTCTGCATTATCATTGAATACACCTATGTATTACACAAAAGATGTAGGTCATACAATTACATTAAAAGAAATAATAAATATAGTTAAACAGTTAGATATAACCGTATATAATGGTAACGGTAAAATCAATTTATCTGGGATATTAGAAGAAGATTTGTATTATTATATGTTTGAGATAGGATTGATAACACAGGCTGAAGTAGACTTCCCAAATAACACACAAAAACTTGAATTTGAATCACGTAAAGAAATAATAAGAGAAAGATTATTTGGAGAAAATAATACAAGAAATTTAGGTTATCTTGCATTACTTAACTTTATTTCGCAAGTAACTAATCTCACACGATGGGTAACTAACTATAAAATTTCTAATGATAAGAGAATAAATATATTAGCCAATTTGATATCGGTTCATGATAAATTAAAAGAACTAAAAACAAAAGGTTATACTAACATAGCCTATGGTGATGGAATATTTACATTACAACTTGGAGAAAATAAAAAAATAGATGATTATCCTTTATTCAGTTATATTGCAAACTTAGATTTAGATACTTTATTAGGATATTATAAAGAATTAAAAACAACTAATAATGAGATAAATTATTTTAGACAAACATATCATTTAGCATTTGCAGAAAGTTTTAATGATAATATCGAAAGAGATTTTAATGGACTACTAAAAGAACAAGGTAAAAGTGAATATTTAAATCTTACTAATAGTGAAAAATTCGGAGTATTAAATGAATTATATAAAAATAGAAAAAGAGATGATAATACTAAATTTTTCACACAGGATTATCTGATCATTTACGAAGCAATGAAACTACTCATAAATGATATATCAGAAGAATATAGAAATTATTTAAAAACAAGTGAAGAATATAGTTCTTCAATATCATTCAGAAACTGGTTATATACATCTTTAGTATGGATATTATACAGTGATGACCACGATTATTTAGAAGGATTTGAATATTTAGATCCATATACTAATAATAAAGTATTCCTAAAAATAAAAGAGATAATAGAAAATATAGACACATATCAACAATATATACAAGTAATTAAAAAGATTAAAACAGACGATACAGGTAATGCAGTAATATTCAATAGACGATTATTTGTAGAAATGATACCAGTAATTAACAGTTCATTATCGGTTGATGTTAAAGAACACAAAATAATAAGGGCATCATTCCCACCACAAACACACTATGCCAAATCACTTTTTGCATTAGATAACTATGTTATTGCCAGGACAACAGTAGGGAGGAATTCTATAGGATTATCGAAGGCTTTATATAATGCTTCGGGACTAAATAATAAGTTCCCACACTTTAATGACTTTCTAAATATAAGTGTTCCATTATCACAGATGAATTATAAGAGCCATCAGGATGAAGTATCAGTATCGTTATTAAAAACATTAGTTACTGGTGAGAATGTAGATTTGCGTAGACTGGCATATTTGATTGCAGGATTATTAGAACCGAAATATGTTAATGATGTATTAGTCAATAGTATATATAGTATACTTTCTAAAAGGGCTACAGAATTAACAACTGATAAGATTAAAGAATATTTACATTCTATTGATGAAACTTTATCAACAATAGAAACATATGATAAATATATAGGATATTATAATAAGATAAAAGATACAATAGAAGAATATTCATTTAGACTATTACAAGATACTGCGGATGAGAATGATAATAGTTTTGAAATGTTTATTACCAATGTTTTATTATGGTATAGATTAAATGTAATAACAAATGATAACTATGAAATTACAATTACAGAAGATAAAGGGAATGAAGAGCCAGTAGAAAAGACTATTCAATTTAGTAAGATAAAAAACTTCATCAGGATGCGAGAATATGAAGAACTAATGAAAGTAGAATTAGACAATAAAGTTATGGCAAGTAATATTCTAAGATACAGTTTAGGCACTACGATATATGGTAAACGATTTGAATATATAATGGAAGACTTATTAACTCCAGGAAAAACACCAAGAATAGAACAGATAAATTTTGGTTTACTATATTTTACAAACTTAATAAACAACTTATCTACGAGTCAGAACTTTGACACATTTGTAAATTCACAAAAGACAGAACATAGGCGTTTATCTATATACGATAGATTAGTAGGTGAAGATATTGCATTATTAGAACGCAAAGTAGGAATGGGATTTAGAAAAGAAAAAATAGGAGATAACGAAGTTCACATTTACACTACCGACAATGAAGAAGGACTTAAAAAACTTAAAGAAGAGTTAAAGAAAGATGAAAATATAATAGAAATATCACAAAATATAAGTGACGAAATTCAGGGAAACACAAAATATGGTTCATTCAATGTAACATTACCAAAACTAAGTAAGGCAGACACAGAAGGTGGTGTAGAAGATACAACTGATACTATAGTCTTATCAGGTTTCAGTTTAGATTTAGGTGGTATTATTACTGAAGAAAACTTGATTAAAGAATTTAGAGATATGATTTTAGAAATAGAAGGCACTAACTTCTTTACAATAAGTAATAGAGAACTATTCAATAAATTATATAAAAATTTTCAAAATAAATATAAAATAACTGATAATGCAGTAAGTCAGGGATTATTTGTTAAATTTATAATTAGTATACATCCATATTTATCTACAGAGTTAGAAAAGAATAAAGAGTTATTTAATATAGCAGAAGCAACTTTTAATTTTGGTGAAGGTATTGCAACAGAAGGAGGATTTTTAGATTACCAGGAACAAGTAAAATATTACAAAGTATTAGAAAGAATAAATGAATTATTATGGCATTGTGGTAAGACACTAAGTTCTAATATAGGAACAAGAGTTTACGCAACCCATACAGTAGAACGATTATTTAGTAACTATATATTATCATACATAAACGATAGACTTTCACCAGCATATTTGATTGCATCACACGAAGTATATGAAAAGAGTAATGTGAGTGTTATAGATTACATAGAAACATTTAATAATTTTGTTACATTGATAGAACCAGAGAATTTATCTAAAGTAATAAGTAATCTACCTTTAATACCTGAGAATATGGCAGGTAGTAAAGTATTATTCAATGATGATAAATTAAAACCAAATTATGATAATTATATTAAAGTAACTGAAAAAGAATCATTAGATAGTAATGTATTAGTAGGTGGTAGTTATCCATTAGTTTTAGTAGATAGTGAAAAGAATATCACGCATTACATTTGGTATAGTAGTAAGAAAAATACCTGGTATTATTTTACTAACAATAATCTCCCAGAAGGTATGATAGTAGATACGGCAATAGGAAAGATAAAACAAATAAATATAAATGAAGTATCTGAAAAACAAGATTTATCAACAAGTTTTTCTAAGAAACTAAAAGAATTACTAAATGAAAAAGGTATAAAAACAGATAACAATTTAAGAATGATATTATATTATTTACAAGACTATGTAGGTGGTGCTGTCAAATTTAATAATACAATGCGAACATTACTATTGAAAAATGTATTTACTGGAATTGTAAACTCTGATTTTGTAAATATAGATGTAAAATTCTTAAACAACCTGGCAAAATTAAGATTATTACAAATAAGACAATCAGGAGAACAAACAACACGTCTTTATCTGGATTTAGTAGAAGAAGGACTAATACATACAGATGTGTTAAAAAAATTCGAAACAAGGTTCTTAGGTAGCACTTCAATACCTACATCTATTCAAGCTGCAATATCAGAAGGTATTACTAAAATACATATCGATTATGGAAGTAGTAGAGATGTATTCTTGCAAAGATTATTATTCAATTTAGCCACAGTTCCTGTATCATTAAATCTACCAAACATTTTTGCAAGAACTGGTTATGATTTTAGTCATTTAGGAATTATACACAATATACTACAAAAATATCATAGTGATAGTAATAACTTAAGTAACACAATAGAAATAATGAATAATTTCAGAAATAAACTAAGTAGTATTATATCTGATAAAAGAAAAGTAGGTGAATTACCAAATGCAAAATTCTATATGTCGTTATTAAAATTTGATAAAGTTGAGAAGGATGCGTTAGCTAATGCATTTGCAAATGTTACTATTAAATTTCGACCTTTAGACGAGAGTAACTCAAAAAGTTTACAATCTAAAAACATATTCAATACTGATACTAACGAAAAAGAAATAAAATCAATTGCGAATTTAATAAAACCTGAAATCAAAACAGTATTATATAACGAAGAGATTAAATTAAGACAAACAGTATACGGAGAACTTAATAGTTTGTTAACACAAGGTAAGATTGACCGTAAGTTAATGGAAGATATGTTGTTGAGTGTAAAATACATATACCGTGCATTAAATGAATTATTGACAGAAGACATAGACGCAACATTCAGGAAATATAATATTCCATTACTTAGTAGTATTTTTAGATTAGAAACTATGCCAACATTAGAGAACAGATTAGTATTGATAGAATTTCTAAAGAGTTTATTTACAATAAACATAGAAGAACAAATAGAAGTATTGAAATATTCTAAATTAGAACATAAAGGTATACTTGGTGTAATGCAAAAAATTAGAACATTCTTTAATAATTATTTACCACTGAACTATGTTTCCAGTGATTTAAGTTTTGGAACAGGTATAGGACGATTAGATTCATATGGTATAGTATTCCCAGATTATTTAGGATATAAGAGTTTATCGGTAAATGAAGTTAATGCATTAGCTGGTGAAGTAGTTAGCCCATATGCAATAAATACTACAACATTGCCAAAAGTGTTTTATGCATTACAAACATCATTAGAGAATATGTTAAATAAACATAAAACAGAAGCACTTAAAATTCAACATAACTACATAGAAGAATACAAGAAAGTTCATAAAGGGATACAAGAAGGTTTGTATTCAGATATATTAAATAACTATGTTTACCAGGTATTAAGTGTAAAGACAATCCCACATCCAAAGGAACAATTTGTAAGAAGTTATACAATAAAATTAGAATATAATCAAAATAACTATTATAAAACATTTAATAACATCCAAGATTTACAAATGTTTTACAGTAAAGTATTAAAAGGTTACAAGTTATTATTTGAAGCCATAGACAAATATAACAATGTTGTTCAGAATAGTATAGCATTAGACATAACAAACGAAGAAACATTAGAAAGATTTAGTTACCAGACAGAAGAAACAATAAATTTACAAAGCACAGTAACATTAGATAGTATATTAAAAGGTTTAAACAGTAAAGAAGATAGTAATGCAACTACACAAGAAAAAGAAAAAGAGAAATATTCATATGCTATACAAGTATTAGTTAATTCTATATTTAAAGAAGTAGGTAGTAGTTATAGAAAGAATAAGACAAATCAACCTTTTCAGAAAACATTATCAGATATGATGTTCTTTTATCATTTCTTAGGTTCAGATAAATTCATATTTACTGAAGACAACCTACCATATCTTACATTAGCATTTAGTGAAGCGGCTACACAGTATGAAAGCTTGTATACACCTATATTATCGGCTAATAATTTTATATACAGGTTAATAACACTTAACAGGTCTGAAAGAACAAAAGATGAAACATTAGAATCGTTATTAGCTGAAGTAATGCATAACTTAAAGAAACTACAAATGAACTATTTAGGTATGGATAAGTTAAGTAATTATAGGCAATCATTTAATATGCGTGAAAATGTAGTATATGATTTAAGATTACTATTGAATAATAAACTAATAGTTCCAGAACATCCAGTAGTTAAGCGTATGATAAACGGTTTAGGAACCGAAGACACATTTGTATCATTGAATTATTTAGTTAATGAAGGTGTAATACAAGGAACTGATGAAACTATATTAGAAAGGGCTATTAACAATTTTAGAAGTAAGGCAGCGCCATACGCAATATATGACCCACAGATTGTATTGAATGTATCTACAAAAGAAATTTATAAGAAACTTGAATATTTATTAAATAATACTATTAACATATTGATGTTCTCGAAAATACAACATTTAAATTTAGATAGAAACAACCATATGAAAAACATAATAGAAGCGCATATATATAAGACACATAAAGAAAGCACATTTGTTATGGATAAGTATTCTGAGAAAGAACTAAATAATGCAGGATTAGAAGGGCAAGAGATAGTATTTTATCTTAAGAAAGTATATTCACATACACACCAAGTAATAATAGACAATGAAATACAAACAATCCCAAGTTCTTATATTAAGAGTGATATACAAAGGGCTATTTTTGTAGGTTATGATGAAAATAAAAGAGTAATGAAGGTAAGGTATGGTAATAATATAAAAGAAGAAGAAATACCAATGGATGATTTAGTAGATGTATATGGTAAGAAAGTATTTACATACAAAGTAGAAACTCCATTACATACTGTTGGTAATGTATTATCCTGGTTTACTACTGGTATGGTGAAGGCATTCTTATCATTCTTGAACTGGGTATCTAACATAACAGCGAATCTGATAACAAGTGGTATTCATCTAACGACAGCGTTTTTAATTAGAAAGAAAAACCCGAATGTAATAAAAACAGCTGCAATAGAAAGTATACTGCAAATGCCAATAAACAAAGTATTAGATACTGAGACATTGGAAACACAACAAATAAATTTATTCTATAATTTTATAGCAAACAAAGATGTAAACAAAGAGTTTAAGTTAAAAGACTTAATAAAATTATATATGAGTAATATAATACTACCAGGCTCTGTATCTTCTAATACATATAAACAACTATTATGGAATGAAATGAAAGCAAGATTACAGAGAAAGAGATACATCCAGATATCGGCTGGTGAAAAGACAGTAAGAAACGAGATATCAAAAACATTTATTTATAATGCATATGATTATTATCATATACAAGGTGAAGAGAATTACAGATATGCGATGATAGTAGGTGAAGCAATGGGAAATTTAGTGTTAGGTAATTACCAGCGTTCAGGACAAGCTGCATTCAGTTCTAAAGACCATACTAAGTTTTTAACATTATTGAAATCGTATACGTTTAAAACAACTGCATACCAATTAACTTTAATAAAGAACATAAGAAAAGAATATAAAAATGCAAGTAAAGTGAGAAAAATTACAAGTGACATAAGAACAGGTATTGAAAAGAATGAATTATTAAATGCAATACTTGAAGGTAAAGAAGATAATAAGTTAAAACAATTACAGAATATGGAAAATATATTGAATATAATTGAAAAAGAATTAGGCAAAGCCAAATTGCCAAAAGATTTTATTAAACAATTAATAATATTGATGATAGCTTCCTTAATAGAATATTATATATTAGGAAGAATATCAACACCATTATTTAACTTAACAATAATGACAGGTAGAGTATTATTATTCACATTACTTTCTATTGACCAGGAAGAATTAGATAAACAAGAAGAAAGACTTAAAACACAGTTATTATATTACATAATGCCTATTTCGATATCACCATTATTTAATGCATTTTATTCTTATTACGATGAGAAGAATCCTTCAACATTGAATTTGGAAAGGACTATATTGAATAACTATATGCGTGCTTTCAATTTGCATTATCTAAGTAGTCATTTAGATCCTATGGCAGGCACTTATAGAAGTTCAAGAACAAGAATAAATAGTATACTAAGAGATAGTTTTGGATTTATTCCACCAGCTGATACTTATAATAACATAGTGAGAAATTATCGTGAAGGTGTTGCATTATATTTATTCGATACTTTCTTATCAGAACCATTACAAGAATATTTAGAAGTATATTTATCAATGAGAAGGTAATATGAATCAGCAAGAATACAAAAAACAGTTAGAACAAATATTTTTAGATAATACTGATATAGACAATTTAGGAATAGTTAAGTGGGCTAAATATACATTCCCTGATTATATCACAAACGAAGTAGCCAATTATCAGAAACAAATCTATTACGAGATATTAAAGTTATTTGATCCATTGTATAAGAATAGATATGAAAGATTATTAGAATTCATAGTATTTCGTGGTGGTGGTAAATCTACCATCACGAACTTTATCATACCTTGTTATCTAATAACATTTAACAAGAAAACTTTTAAGATTAAAATTGACAATGAGATTAAAGAATGTAAGATAGACGAAGGACTTATAGTGATAGTATCTAAGACTTATACATCGGCACAGGAATTTACACAGCGTATTAGAGATGAATTTACTACTAACAAGATACTTAGGATATTCAATAACGGTAAAGTAGAAGAAGCCTTAGATGATATTACAGGTGAGTGGACTAAGTCAGCGTTTAAGATTAACGGAATATATGTATTAGCGGTAGGGACAGGGCAACAGATTCGTGGTAAAGTTAAAGGTGCATCCAGACCTACTACGATTATATTTGACGATATATATTCAGAAGAGAATGTCAAGACAAAAGAGACACGACAGAACATTAGGAACTGGTTTAAGAATGCGGCTATGAATACGATAGATGATATCAAAGGTAAAGCCATAGTAGTAGGAACAATAGTTCACGAAGATACTATTATCGTAGACTTAGAACACAATGAACAGTGGAAAACTATTAAGATGCCTTTGATGGAATTAGAAACTTATGAATGGTTCCTTAAAAATCATATGGTATATGATGAAATAAGGAACTGTTATTATATTAAATACTATGAAATCGAAGACAGGAAAGAGAGAATATTAAAAGCCCGTGAATACTATAAGAAAGTTCAAGAAGAAATGAAGAATAGATTAGCCTGGTCAGATAGATTAGACTTGTATAGTATTGCATTAAAGACACAGGAAGCTTCGTTAGATAATGCATTATCATCTATATACCAGGAATACTTTCATATAACAATTTCAGAAAACGAGAAAACATTTAGAAGAGAATATTTTAGAAAAATAGAAGGTAGATTTTTCATAGAGAACAATCATACATATTTTGAAACTAACGGTCAAGTATATCCTATAAATGTAGAGATAGGAGTTGATATTGCAGCAGGATTACAGACATCAGATGATACAGCGATTGCAATAGTAGGTAAACTAAGTGACAATAGAATAATTATATTAGATATAATAGCAGGTAAATTTGGAATTAGAGATATAATAAGAAATTATGATAAAGCTGATAGATATAGAAAAATAGTAGTAGACAGAAATTATATAACAAAAGTTGGATATGTAGATGAAATAATAAGACTTTCTTTGCATTATCATCCGAGTAAAATTAAGATAGGTATAGGTGGTAGTGAAATTGCAATAGTAAATGAAATGCGTAGGATACTAACAGAGAACTCTATATTCATACCGATTATTCCATATCAACAAACATCACGACAAGGTTCCAAAGAAGAGCGTATCAAAAATATCTTATTACAATTCTATGAAACAAAAATGATATATCATTATAAACCTTTCGAAACATTAGAATATCAATTAGAGTGGTTAGGTAAAACAAAGAATGATGATATTGCAGATGCTGTAGCTAATGCAGTATACCAATTAAGTGAACCATATCATTTATATTCACAAAATAAAAATAATTATGAAGATTATTATACCCCCTTATTAGAAGATTATGATTGGCGTTTGAACTAATAGTTGGAAAAGAATTTTGCGTCCCTTCGACATTGGTTCAAAGCGGGCTATTATAATTTTTAATATTAGACAATAATTATGTAAATTATAACTTATGAACCCCAGAATATATTTTAGGGAATTATATAATTTAAATCCCCAGAAATTATTTTAAGAATAAAAATAAGGAGAAATTTAAAAAATGAATTATGAAGAAATAACAAAAAAAATGGTAACAAGGATTGGTGGTGCTGATATAAGCACTATAATGGGAACTAATCCTTATGAGACATTAGACGATTTATATTTGAAATTAATTGGTGTCAAGAAGATTGAACCTAATAAGTATATGGAAATAGGTTTATTATTTGAAGAAACAATAGCTAAACATTACCAGCAACAATATGGTGGTGAATTAGTAAAAGCTGATAAGAAAGCTCATCCAGTGTATCCTTTTATGGTTGGTTCTGCTGACTACTTTATTGACGATGATATACTGGAAATTAAAACAACAAGTAAAAGATTAAGTAAAACATTAAATGATAATTATTATTATCAAGTAATGCATTACCTGGATGTGTATAATAAATATAAAGGTATTGTTTACATATTCAGTTTTACAGATTTAGAATTTAAAAGATTTGAAGTGTTAAAAAACGATTTAATAATAAAAGAGAAAAATGATAAAGTATTAGAATTTGTAGAAAAATATTTTAGCCCCCAGAAGGAATTATCAGATTATAATAAAATTGTAAATGATAATAATATAGAAATACCATTTTAATAACTAAATAGGAGAAAAAAATGTTATCAGTCTTTGCAATCAAATTGAATGAAGTATTCGAGAAATTAGAAGAATACGGACATTCAGAAGTTAAAGAGTATAAAAATTTATACAAGAACAACTTAAAATTTTATTTATTGTTAAATATGATAATAGATAATATTAAGTTTGATAATGAAAAACAACGAACAGAATATTTAAAGGAAATGTATCCTAAGTTGAAATTAGATGAAATAAAATTTCTTAATGAACTTGGAATTAATTCATTACACTACAGATTAAAATTATGGTTTTATAAATAAATAAACAAGGAGTTAATATGAAATATCAAATAATTAAGGAAGCTCTAAAGAATACTACAAAAAGTTTTGATGTAGATATTCTAATTGATTGCGTTAAATTTATATTGAATTATAATATTGAAGAAGATACAAAAGATAATGCAATCAAATTGTTAATACATAAATATAATACAAAAGAATTAAAAATATTTAAGAAACAAATAAGTTAAGGAGATAATAATATGAAAAAGAAAAATTTATATGAACTTGAAAAAGAATATCTATTAAAAGAGTTTCCTGAAATATGGAAAGTAAATACGAACGAAGACTATAGAAATATGGTCTTCGAATATATAGACGAAATACAAGTAGTCTATTATTATAATGCGTTACAATTGTTTAACCTTGAAGACTTTGATGTTGATAATGCATTATATTTAGCAAGTGAATATGGAATAGAGACAAAAGATTTGAGTTTAGAGTTGTTAGCTACCTTAGAACTTCAAGAGAAGTTAAAGTTATGGGCAGTATCTATAGAACCAAATAATATTATTAACCAAACACAAGGAGTTAGAGAATAATATGAAAGCATTTAAAGAAGTATTGGAATGGGCAGAAGACAAAGGTCTTCTATCCAGTGACACAGAAAGTATCTACCGTCAAGCAATTAAATTGTTTGAAGAGTATATGGAATATTTGGATTTATATGATGAAGATAGCATAGGTGATATGGCGGTAGTTACAATCATACTGTATTATAAAATGACTGGGAAAGTAATTCCATTAAAAACAATATGTTATTCGCCTAATATGGACTACTTAATATTTACAATAGTAAAGAATATAGGTTACAATAACATAATAGTTATAGATAGTTTAGAAAAACTGTTGTGTGTATTAGAAAAAATATGTAACGACAGAAATACTGTTCTACAAAATGTAATTAATGAAGTTTTTGCGGTAATAAGAAACCGTGAAGGAAAATTAATTAACGGAACATTCGTAAAAGAAGGAGATTGAACTATGAATTTCGAACAATTCCGTGATGTATATGAAGAATGTCTTCATATGATAAGTCTATCCAAACAAATTAAAAAAATAACTAAAGATAGTCGGTTAAGCACAAAGCTATTTGCATTAGATTTAAAAAATGTAAAAAGAATTTTAGAGAAAATGCTAAAAGATATCAATGAAACATTAAAAAAAGATATCGCAGAACTTGAAAAAGAAGAAAAAAGATTATCAAAATTAATTAACAAAAGGTGAATAAAATGGTAAAAGAAAAATTAAGTAAATTAAAAAACAGTAAGTTAATATTCGAACATCTTTACAATAATTTAAATATGCCAACTGAAGAAGCAGATTATCTATTTGAAAATATCAAACTGGATGATTATATTTACAAAGCAGGTTTATTACCTTGCGTAAGCGATAATGCAAGAAATAAAAGTATATTCAAGTTAATAAATATTAACAAAGAGATAAGTCTTTGCCAGGCATTGTTACACTGGGAAGGCTTAAAAAAAGAAACTTTGCAATCATTATATCACAAATGTAAATATCCATACACAAGAGATACAATAATAAACCAATTAAATAATTTATAAGGAGTTAAAATGTATACAAAAATCTTAGTTATCGGTCAGAGTGGTAGTGGAAAGTCTACTTCACTTAGAAATTTTAATAAAGGAGAAGTTAAAGATACTTTTCTTATCAATGTTCTTGGCAAACCTTTACCTTTCAAAGGTGCCAAAAAACAATTTCCTACAGTGCGTGATGTAGAGAATAAAGAAGATGTAAGACAAGTTATAACACGCAGTAAAGATGAAATGATAAAAATATTGAAATGGTGTAATAGTATTGAAGCAATTAAAAATATTGTAATAGACGATTATGTTTATATCACAAGTTTAGATATGTTATCTCGTTCAGATGAAAAAGGCTTCGACAAATTCACGGACTTTGCCAAAAATATGATTGAGCCTTTAATGTTAGAACTAAGAGAAGATATAACATTAATCGTTATGACACACCCAGATTTTGATATTATTGATGGGAAAAGATTTATTAAACCAAAAACATTATCTAAGTTCGTAGATGAAAAAGTAGTGTTCGAAGGAATGTTTACATTCGTTTTCGAATCTATGGTTAAGGATGATGGTAATGGAATTAAATATATGTTTCTTACTAACTCGACCAATGAGTGTCATATAGCTAAAACACCTATGGGCTATTTTGAAGAGTTATATATAGACAATGATTTGTCAAATATAGTAGAATATATTCGTAAAGAAAATTAATTAATATTTAATAATAATAATATAAGGAATATCAAAATGGAAGTAGTATTAAGAAATTCATTTAACAATTATGAATATAATGAAAATGGAATTAAAATTTATAATGTTAAAGTAAAAAGCGTTGAAATAGAAGGTGAAAATGCTAAAATTGTAGTATATCGAGATAATGCAGAATATACTAAAACATTTGTATTAAATCTAAAGTATACTGAGAAAGGTCTACAAATAAAGACAAAAAGATTTCTTTGTAATTTAAAACTTGAAAAGATCAATGTGAATGACAAAACTTTACTCGTAGAATACGATTGGAAAAAATTGATAGGTAAAGAGTTTAAATGTCTGGCATACACATACAATGAGAAAGGTTATACTTCAATATTCACATTAATTCCGACTGACACACCAATAGATAAATTATTAGAACAATTCTATAATTCAAGAACAAAGGTATATAGTAATAAGGTTGAAAAACCTATTACTGAACCTTACAACGAAAATACAAAAGAAGAAGACATACCTTTCTAAACCAAATAGGTGGTTAAAATGTTATACGAAATAGTATCTAACTTAAGTCAGAGGCTGGACTATGTTCAGCCTTCTGATATCTCTAAAAAAATAATGCAAGCTCGGAAATATGGAACCGAGCTATATCGCAGTATGTTTGCATTTGATAAAGATATTTTAATATACACTCAAGCTAAAGGAACAAATAGTGGATATCAAGGTGTAAAGTATCTGGATAGTATTATATTTGATATTGATAATCCGGATATAAACTTAATAAAAGAGTTTGTAAATAAACTTGAAGAGTATGACCTTAATTATACAAAAGATGATATTCGAGTATATTTTTCTGGAAATAAAGGATTTCATATTCAAATACCTAATATATTTGATATAAAGAATAGTAAAACTTTACCAGAAGATATACGAGAAATATTACAGACAGAATTTAAAAATTTTAATTTTGATAATCTATATTATCAGAACGCATTAATTAGACTACCAAATACAATTAACAAAAAAAGTGGATTGTATAAGATATTCATTAATGATATATATGAATATGATAATATAGAAGAAATCAAAAAGATCGCCGTGAAAGATAATATGGGAGTTCCAAAACCGTTTAGAAAAATTACAAATAAAATAATGGTTGAAGTGAAGAAAAAGAATGTAAAAGTAGAGATTGTAAATACTGATGATTACATTCACGGTGATAAACATATCTGTATGCAGCGGCTATATAACAGTGATCCACAACCAGGATATCGACATAAATATTTACTCATATTAGGTAGTACTTATCTTTTAGCTGGGCTACCTAAAGAGCAAGTAAGAAAGATGATGTATGATTGGATATCGAAGAACAAAGAAGGTTTTAGTGATGAAGAATTTGAAAGGATATATAATGATATAATAAAACATCGTTACGCTTATGGCTGTGATCATCCAATAAAAAAGTCATTATGTAGTAATAAGTGTTACTACTTTGGTATCAAAGGTGAGAATAGTGAAGTAGAGACAATGCAATCATTAGTAGCTAAATTAAAAGAATTTAGTAATATGGACTATATTGACTTTGGATATTTCTATTCTAATACAACATTCAAAATATATCCACAGGAATTAGTTATATTATTAGGTGATACTGGTAGTAACAAATCTACACTAATGCAAAACTTAGTAGTTAATCTTCCAAATATCAAAATATTATATATTAATACTGAAATGGGAGAGTCATTACTACTAAGAAGATTCCTACAAATAAAACACGGACTAACAAAAGATGATTTTAATAACTTAGAAAATATAGAACACTATGCAAGAGATTTAGAAAATATATTTACAATCAACGGTAAGATTAGCCTAATGCATTTAGAAAGTGTGATAATTCAACATCAACCACAATTAATCGTAGTTGATGTATTGGAAGACTTATTTGATGCTAAGCGTGATTTAATTCAATCAGCTCAAAACACAGCATCAGCACTTAAACAGTTAGCTATTAAATATAACTTATACTTATTAGCTGTTCACCATATCAATAAAAATAGTAGTAAAGGTGAATTAACTGTTCATAGTGGTAAAGGTAGTTCCGCTATAGAACAAAAGGCTGATAAAGTATTGGGAATAAAAGTAAATGATGATAATAGGTTCAGAACTCTTAAGTCTCTAAAGGCAAGAGATGAAGAACCTTTCGAAACAATATTAGAATTTAATTCACAAACATTTCAATTAACTAAAATATAGGAGAACATCAATATGGACTTGTTAGTATTTGTAGACAAAAATAGTAATGTAATTGATGTATTAGATTATTATAAAGAAATACCAGAATTTATTAAAGAAAATACACCAATTGGGAAGAAAGTAGCGTTACTGAATTGGTTATATAGAATATTATTAAAAGGAACTATAAATGTATTAACTGGAGTTCCTAAAGATATGGAATTACATAAAGGAGAGATGCGATACACAAAGAGTATGCGTGATTGTTACACTGACGCTTATGTTTATGGAAATGATGATAAGAAATTTAAATATGATAAAATATATTTAATCTATGACCATACATTAAGAAGTAATGGGCAAAGACATTATAAAAGATATTTAAAGAACATATTTTCAAATATTGATAGTTTTGTTGTTACTAATGTGAAGAATAATAAAGAATATACAATAATTGAATACGATAGGAGATAAAGTGAAAACAATAGGAATAGATCCAGGTATTAATGGTGCTGTTTGCATTATCCAAAATGATAACTATAAGTTTATCAAAACAATTCCTGAAAAACTTAAAGAAATATATGACGAGATAATACAAGCAGATATCATTGCCATAGAAAATGTTCACGCATATCCTGAACAAGGAAGTGTGTCAACATTTAATTTCGGTTATAACTATGGTATGTTAAAAGGATTGTTATACTTGTCTGGAAAAGACTTTTATTCTATTGAACCAAGAGTATGGCAATCATATTATAAACTACCAAAAGTTAAGAATTATAATGAAAGGAAAAAACAACTGTATGAAGAAGCTAAGAAATACTTTCCTTTCGTAAGCAAGAACGAAGCAGATGCACTACTTATTGCTAACTACATAGGAGTTAAATATGGAAATATATGACATAATACTAACACCTAAGACAGATTATATCTTTCTAAAATTAGAAGAACAAATAAAAAAATTTAAAGAATTATTTCCTGAGGAAACAGAAAATGTAGAACAGAAAGTAAAATTATTAATGACAATAAGTATAATGGCATCTAATAACAAACTTGTATTTCTTAAGTTAAAAAAGAAATTCAAATTATTAGTGAGAAAAGTTCAGAATATTGAACTTAATAAAAAAATAATAATCACGGAAGAGTTTGTACCATTCTCTTTTAGTAATTTAGAAGTAATAAAAATGGTAGGTTTTAAAATGGATATATCTGAAAACATCTATCTAAAAGATACTTTCAAATTAAATGAGTATTTAGATAAGATGTATAATGCAAAAATAATTATTAAACAAAGAAACATCAGTCAATTAAATTTAGGAGGACAAAATGAGAGCATTACTAATTAACAGACCAGTAAAATTTATTGGTGAACCTTCAGATTATGAACTTGATATTGATAATGTTATAAAAGGTTATAATACTTTAGAAGAAGAATATTATGCAAAACTATTAATGCAAGGAATAGAACCTGCTGAAATAGAAAGAAAAGTAAAAATACCTAATGAAGTAGCTGAAGTATTCTTTAAAGAAGAACCTGTAAGAATATATGATGGAACTATTTATAAATACAATGACTTTTATATAGTAGAAACAAAAGAAGGTAGAGAAGTATTTGTAGATATTGATAGTAAATTATTGCGTCAAAATTATCAAGACTTCCAAAGAACAAATATTAAGTATCTAATATATATTCCTAATGAAGATACTATATATGAATATTAACAATATGGAGGAATAAACTTTATTTATCCTTGTCTGTGCATTACAAAAATTCATCTCCCTTAATGCACGACAAGGTTTTTTTGTATTCAATCAATAATTTTATAAATTAAATTATAGGAGCTTAAAATGAATTTAGCAATTATCCAAAATGAATTAGAACAATTAGTAAATGAAAAATATAATGCAGTATTAAATGAAACACAAAAAATAACAAAGATAGAAGATAGTATTACTGTAACAACTACAAACAATTATCTTAGTTTATTAAAAGAAATAATAAATAAATTAGAAGTCAGTAGAAAAGAAAAGGTAGAACCATACAATAAGACAGTAAAAGATATAAACAATTTATATAAAAAGTATACTGAAGGGATGGAGAGAGAAATAAAAAGATTGAAAGATCTACTACAAGAATATATGAACGCTGAAAGAGAAAGAATAAAGAGAGAAGAGAAAGAAAGATTAGGATTACCAGCGAATGTTGATATAGTAACAGACAACTTAAAGATAAATGGAGTAAGGACTATGCGTGTAAAGAAATGGCGTGTAATAGATATTACTAAGATTCCTTTGGAATATCTTACAGTTGATAAAGAAAAAGTAGATTCTGTAAGGAAATACTATGATTTTAATGCAAATAGTTCTATTCCTGGAATAGAATTCTATTACGAAGAAGTAGTTAAAACAAGTTAAAGGAATAAAAAAGATGGAAGATATTAACAAAAAATTCTTATCGCTTATAGGTAATAAATGGGAAGGTATCAACAGAAAGCTTAAGAATCAAAAGTTCTTAGAACTAAAAGACGAGTATTATAACTTAGTATTATCAGAAATAAAATTACTACAAGATTTTATAGAATATTTAAGGAGCAAATAAAATGGAAGTAAAGTTAATGCATATAACTCCGCTCCACATAACTATAAAAGCAATCAGAAGATGCTGGGATAGTGAAGATAGGAGTGACAATTTAGGTGAGAAAGATAAGGAATTATTACGGAAGATAATAGACAAACATCACGAGTCTACGATTGAGCATATAGTAATGCATTACGATATTCAAGATATTAGTCGTGGATGCTTACAGGAATTAGCAAGACATAGGATAGCATCATATTCAGTTAAGTCTACAAGGTATACAATAAACAAGGATTTAAAAGAAGAAAAAGAGTTCTTAACATTAAAACCTTTTGGACTAACTGAAGATGCTATTGAACGGGCTAAGAAATACATAGTAATACAACCTGAATTAGTTACATACCAAGTAATGCAGCTACAAGTCTTATGGAATGCATTACAAACAGGATGTAAAAATGATAAACTAAAATACTTAATACCTGAAAGTTATAAAACTTCTTTAATAATGTCTATAAATGCAAGGAGTTTTAGAAACTTTTATAGGTTAAGAACAGATGCATCAGCGCACTACGAGATAAGAGAATTAGCCCATAAGATGTTGGATGAAATTCCAACATTGTATAGGGAAACTGTATTCTACGATTTACTGTGATGTTTAGCATTATTAGTTAATATTTATTTAATATAACAAAGTGACAAAAATCACAATATAAAGAAATAAAACATACATAGTAGAAAATGATAGAGAAAATAAAACAAAAGTATAAACCTGCGGAAACATTCGATGATATAATTTAGAGCTAAACAATAAAGTTACGATAAATAAAGTTTCCAAGTTTACATAATGTGCTTTCGATTTAAGGCACCTAACAAGCCCTACAATGCATTTTTATTTGTTAGGTATGTAAATATACCAACTAAGTATAAAAATGCAACAGAGCGCACGATAGGTGCCTTAAAATTAAAATTAGAAATACAGTCGAACTCAAACAAAAAATGGAGAACAAAATGGATGTATTAGAAGTATTCAAAAGTGTCTGGATAAAACTCACAGACGAGTATACAGAAGTGAATAACATAAAGGACGATGAAGTATATAAGTTAAATGATTTTCTCAAATACTGTAGAGAAAGATTGAATAATGCATTTGAATTTTATTTCGAAGATGCATTAGGAGTGTTCGAAGATACATATATGGCTGAGACATATGAAAAGATGGTAATGCAAATGAAGGAAATAATCATACGGGAATTTATAGTTTATATTAGAGTACAATATTAACATTAAAAAAATTAACATTGTAAGTTTACATAATATGGTCTTCGTTTGAGGCCTCTAACAGCGTTTATACGGCGTTTTTATTTCGAGGTGGTATAAACTATCAACCTTGATATAAAAATCGATTGTAGCGTTTATTAGAGGCTTTAAAACGAAAGTTATAATTATGGTTCAAGTAATTATAATTTATAGCTCCCAGAGAAGGTATGTTAAGTGCATTTTAGCCCCCAGAAATTATTGTAAGACCTATCTAATAACCTACCGAATTACCTTTCTAATATACCCTAATAGATAAAAGTCCCTATTGCATTGCCTACCTGAATAATGCAATAGGGAGAAAAAAATATTTAACAAATAAGATAAAGGTAAAAAAAATGGGAAATATTAACAAAAAAGTAGAAAATTTATTAATCGATAACATTATGGGAAAACATATTTCCAAAAAAAAAGTTAAAAAAATAATAATCAATTATACAAAAAACTTTTCAACAAGATATCCAAGTCCTGTTGAAATTACAAGCTTATTATGTCCCAGTTGGCAGAATAAAATGTTAGTCAATATTCTATTAAATTGTAACCATATTTATGTTGAAATCTTTGCTATTGAAATAATCAAATATTACGGTGAAAACACTATATATGTTATTGAAATTTTAGAGAACATAGAATATGTAGATATAAAAATAAAAGCAAAAAGTATTGCACAAATCCTTAGGTTGTTGTTATATAGAAAAGCAGACTATGATTTGATAGAATATTATTATAAAAATAAACCTTTTAATACTGTACTTGGAAAGCAAATTCTACTAATTGCAAAATTAAGTAGATATGCATGAGATCAATACCACTACCGTATAATCTTAGCCAAATGGCGTATTGAAATACGGTAGTTGTTTTTTTTTTGCATTACACATATATTATTATTACTACTCTTATATTACTTGTAATATTATTACAAATAATAACTTATACTACAAGTAATGCATAACATAACTATATATCTCTACACTATTATTACACTATTACTATTACACTATTATTATACTATTTTTTTTTATTATATAATTACTTAAACATATAGATAATGCATAAGATTATTACTACTATTGCATTACTATTATAATATTATAATATTATATTATTATATTATTATATTATATTATATTATTATATTATATTATTATATTATATTATATTATATTATTATTATATATTATATTATTATAATATTATAATACGTTATTATAATATTACCTGTATTATTATAATCATTATATTAACTGCATATAATACTATGTAATTATTATAATACTCATAATTATTATTATAATTTTTATCATAATAAATATTTAAATAATTATTATTATAATAATTATTATTATAGTAATTATAATTATAATTATAATCATAATAATAATACTTAATATTATGCATTATTTATATTATGTCTCTTATTATATTTTATATTATTACTACTGTAATTATTTAATATTTATAATATGTTATCTTATGCATTATCTATATTATCTATCTTATTATAATTGTAATTATATTAGTAATTATAATCGTAATAATGTAATCATAATGTTGTAATTAGAAATGTAATAAGAAATGTAATTATAATTGTAATTATAATCGTAAGTGTAGTATGTATATTATAGCCCCCAGAGTGTTTTGTAAGAGATAAGTAAATATTTAACTAATTATAAGGAGAAAAAAATGAAACAGTACATTTATTCAGCTTTAATTTGTAGTATATTATTTACAACCCCATTGTTCTTATTGTTTTATTGGGTTGAAAAAAAATTAAATTTAAATAAAAAAAATGAAATTTTTTATACTTATGCAATATCTGTAATTGTATTCGCTATTATATTTTTGTATACTTTGGCTAACAAGATCACCTACATAGGTGATTTCCTAACACTACCATAACGGTAGTGTTATTTTTTTTTAAACCAGCATATGTTCAATAAAAAAAATAAATGTATATATATTATTTTTTTTCCTGCGGCGTTTGACGCTGTAAAATATTGATTAGGTAAAATATTAGTTGCCCGTGTGCGTATGTTTACCAGGTGCGTGCTGGCTGTCACAAGGATTTAATAAGTTTTTAATATTGAGTTTACAAAAATTTAATCAAAAAAAATAAAAAAAAATTTTTTTTTTTTGATTTCTTGTATTATATTACAAATGTAAATTTGATTTTTTCAAATTTACATTAAACAACTAATAATTAAAAAAAAAATTTAAAGGAGTGTAATTATGCAAACAAAAAACAATCAAACAGCAATTGCAAAAAATCTTTTTGATTTATTGAATCAGAAAGTCAAAAAAGTAAACAAAAAAAGCACTTTACAAAAATTAGATGCTAAAGATCTAAAAACAATCGAGCATCTGGAGGTCATGCTGGGAGTTTATGCTGTTGAGAATATTGTAATTTATAAAATTTTTATCAGCGCCGATATCTTGATCAAGGGAGCTTATAAACAATATAATATTATTTCAAATGCTTTATTAAATAAAAATAAAGATAAAAAAGAAAAGATCGCACCAAAGATCAACATCTACAACAATCAAGATAATGGGAAGTTTTACAATACTGTAATTCAATTTGTAAAAAATAAATTAAATGAAAACGATGATTTAAAACCGGGCGAGTATATACTCACGGGATTCAAACTCGGTGATCTGCTGGAGGTTGAGATTTAAAAAAAAGGGCACTATTAAGTGCCTTTTTTTTTTATTTCATTTATTATATTTTATGCTATAAAAATATTTAATTTATTATTTTTATTATACAATATATTATATTATTTTATTATATAAAATATTTATAATAATATATAAAGGGCTGGGGGGGGAACACTAAAACGCCAGAGAACGCCAACCACAGGCTATCCTCC
>Ga0116168_1000259_pt1 | contig 55113 bp, 44 predicted proteins | sample AD_UKC129_MetaG_FD_89795 | JGI IMG/M metagenome (GOLD analysis project Ga0116168, IMG submission 89795) | Active sludge microbial communities of municipal wastewater-treating anaerobic digesters from Canada - AD_UKC129_MetaG | ecosystem: Engineered > Bioreactor > Anaerobic > Digestate | place... | reverse complement strand
GTTCAGTTAACTATCTATGGATTTAGCGGGATAGTTTACGACACACGAACTATTTCACTCGGAAACTTAAATTCAGGGCAAATTAAACCATTTAGTGCTCAATTCACAAACTTTGATAATATAGAAAATATAGACCATTATGATTATATGGCTTATTATGATGAATAAAATGAAACAAAACTCACTCAGAAAATATATGTATCATTTATTGAAAAGAAATATTTTTAATGTCAAAAAATATAGGGTATATCTTTTTTTCTTCGTTATCTGTTTTTTAACCGTGACTTTTAATTCTTTAGCTCAAAATCCGGCACCTCAACAGATAAATGTATCTGTTAAAATCATTGAATTCCAAACACATATTGGGAGTGAAACAGGACTTTCTGGTTACTTCCGTCAAAAAACAGACCCGCGTCCTTATGGTAGAGTATCCTTAGGAAATCCAGCCATTACAACCGGAGACTTAACTTTTCCAACGACACAATCTCCAACCATAACCGTTTTTCTGGATAGAATGACAAGCAAATGGGGCGATTTTGAAGCGGTACTTCAAGCATTGGTAAGTCAAAACCGAGCCTTCATTTTATCCCGTCCCAAAGCATTAGTTCCGGTAGGTGCTGCAGCCCCTACTGTAATACAAACGGTTCAAGAAATACCCTATGAAAATACGATTGTCGTTGGTGTAGTTACACAACAAGTAACCGAATTTAAACCCACAGGCGTCAATTTAAGCGTTCAGGCAAATAAGGTCATTGATGATGATGGAGACCCAAGAACAACAGAGGATATTTACATTCAATTAACAATTACCGCAGCAATTACGGAAGAAGGACAACGCCTCAATGTGTCTGTTGCAGGAAATACTGCAAACACAATCAGTGTCCCCGAATTTATTTCTCGTAGTATTACTACTACTATCTGGGTTCGACATGGACAGGTGTTAATTTTAGGAGGACTGTATCGAAATACCCGAACAAGAACATCTTCTTCTGTTCCTTGGCTCATACAGGGAGAGGAATTAGCCAATGGTTTAATTCAAAGAGTTACACCTTTTAAGGCACCTGAAATACCCTTAACTCAGGGGATAGGTAATAAGAAAAAAGATGAAGGGAGAAGAGAACTTGTATTTTTATTAAAAGCAGAATTATGGAGACCCTCATATACCGTAGCAGACCAGTATGGCTTCACCTCGGAAGAAGAAAAGAAATCCACAAAAATTTCACCCACTGAAATCATTACAAATGTTTTAGGAGGACTGAAGGAAATACCCGAAGGTATAGCCGAAGGAATAACAGGTGTTCAAATTAAAAAAGATGAAAATGGAGTGGAATCCGACCTGGATAAAGGGATTAATAAAAAATGAAAAATAGATATTTTACATACATATATTTCATGATATTTTTTATATTACCACTTTTTTTATTTTTTACAACTCATCTCTTTGCACAGGACGCCCAACAACCTGCACCCGCTCCTGCTGCTCCAGCCCCTGCCGAACAACAACCTGCTGCTCCTCCACCACCTCCAACGCCCCCTCCACCTGTGGATATCCGTCAGGTGCAGGTTCAAGTATGGATTAGTGAAACTAATGAAAACGGAATGAGAAGATTAGGAACCAATTTAAATTTTGTCCGTTTTTATAGAGAAAAAGAAAATGAACATTTAAAAATTCCCCAAATAACTACAAACACAACCGATTTTTCTCAGGACTTTTCTTCTGTTACCTTACCTGCGCCATCTGCAAATCCTTCTCAACCGCCTTTCGCAGTTCCTTACAAAAATCCCGATTTCAGTGAAAAACCTATCCGAAGAGATGAAAACGCATCACTTCCCGGAATACAATCTCTACAAGGAGGAGGTTTAACATTCAGTCTACTTACATGGGATTATGGAACATTAGATGGGGTTTTTCGTGCATTGGAAACGAAATCCGATGTTGACCTTATCTCCAAACCCGAGATTTTAGTGACGAATGGAACTCCTGCTGTAATTAAAGCCGGTGGTCAAATCCCTTATCAATCAATTACAAAATCTGCTGTCCCCAATCTAAGTGTTGCATGGCGAGATATAGGAGTAAATTTAGAATTAGTCCCAACCATATTACCCAATAACATGATACAACTGGAAATTAAACAATTAGATGTTACCGATATTAGCCGCATTGACCGTCTCAGAGGAATTGATTTACCTGTATTCTCAAAACGTTCTCAAACAGGTTTTGTCGTCGTTCCTAACGGTCAAACTCTGGTCATCGGAGGACTCTCCAGCCGTAATATTCGAAAATCTGAAAATCGTGTTCCGGGAATTGGAAAACTTCCCTTATTGGGAATTCCTTTCCGTTCCCGAAGAGCCCAATCAGATATCACCCACCTCCTTATATTTGTCCAACCTACAGTAGTTGACCTGCGAACACTTTCGGAAGAAGGGTCAAGTGCAATTCGGTTCTGGGAAAAACGAGGTGATAAATGGCAAAACAAAGACCGAATTGAAGAAGAAATTAAAGCCATGCAGGACGATTTATAATTTACAGTCTGAAAAAACCAATCCTATTCTGATAATATGTTGTATACTTACAAAAAATTTATCTTATTTAACAGCATACTAATCAAAATTACCCATGAATAAGATTCCATTTTTTATTCAAAAAATTAAAAAAATAATAAAGAACCCTTTTTCCCTTTCTATTTTAACAGGGATTACTCTGTTTTTATGTTTTCCTAAATTTCATCTTTATTTCTTAATATGGATTGCTTTTGTTCCTTTATTTGTTATCGTAATTCCTGAACAAAGTTTGTCAAAGGTATCATTATATTTCTTTATAAGTGGATGGGTTTTCCATTCGCTTACTCTTAATTGGCTTATCACAAATATGTTTTGGGTTGGTGGTCCTGCATTCATTGGGTATCAGTGCCTATCAGCAGGTCTTTCTATTTTATGGGCTATATATGGTTACGGATTTTCAAAATATGGAAAAAATATATCGGTTATTTCAAAAGTATATACTTCGGGACTTCTCTGGGTAGGAATGGAATGGGTACAGGGACATGCCTTAACAGGTTTCGGTTGGTGCAATTTGGGTTATAGCCAGGGCCCTGATATTTATTTTTCTCAATGGGTAGCCATAGGAAGTGTCCCGCTTCTTTCCTTTTTTATCCTGACTGTAAATATGCTTATCTCATTTACAATTTTAAGCAAACAAGGAAGATGGAAGTATTTATTTCACGCAGTAGCTATTCTATTTTTAGTCCATTTCTTGGGTTCCTACCTTTTAGCAAATACAAAAAATCAAAAAGAATATGATATCCATGTAGCCATTGTACAACCTTGTTTTCCTCAAGAAATGAAGTTTGACCCTATATGGTACGAGGATATGGTTCGATGGACTATTCAGTATACGAACAGTCTGATTGAAAATAAAAATGTTCAGGTTATTTTCTGGCCTGAGGCACTGATTATGTCTGATTATAAAGATAAAGAAATATTAACCTTAATCCAAAACTTCACCCGTGAAAAATCACTACATCTTATTACGGGCACAACAAGAATGGATTCAGAGGGAAATGATTATAATTCCTGTATCTGGGTAAATACAGAAGGGGAAGTTGTAAACTTTTATGATAAAGTCCATTTAGCACCCTTTGGAGAATATCTACCTTTATCTCAATTTCTCCCTTTCTTACGAAGTATTCTACCTTATGATGTAACTGCTGGTAAAGAACAAAAGGTATTTACCATCAATGAGCAATTAACTGTTGGACCTCTTATCTGCTTTGAAGTGTTGTTTAGTAATATGGCTTACAATTTAAGAAAACAGGGGGCAAATCTTATAGCCGTTTTAACAAATTTGTCATGGTTCGGAGCAACAAATGCACTAAGCCAGGAGTTAGAAATATGCCGAATGCGTGCTATTGAAACGCGACTTCCTATTATACATTGCACGAATACGGGTATATCGGGATTGTTCACACCATCTGGTTCATTCTTTCCAGCAAATACAATTATCGGTAAAAATAAAACTCTTGTATATGAACCCATGTCGGATTATCCAGAAATTGGTATCCGATTGCGTTCAGGGGGAATTTATAAGGTTCCACAACCATCCAAGTATATGTTGCCTTTTAATCCCGATTTGATTTCGTTATTTTTAAGCCTTTCTGGACTTATTATTTACATTTTACTTCTCTTAAAGAAAAGAAGAATTTCAAATGAAAACGGAACAAACGGATAAAACATCTATTTCAAGGTGGAAGTATGCTTTGATTTTTGCCGGGGGAACTATGTTAAGTCGAATGTTAGGATTAGTCAGGGATATTTTAATAGGCTGGTTTGTCCCTGATTTTTCAAGAGATACATTTCTTTTTGCGTTTCGATTACCCAATATATTTAGAGACTTATTAGGTGAAGGTGCGGTTAATGCTTCTTTTGTCCCTATCCTCTCTGAATGTGATGAGACTCATGGTAGAGATGCCATGAAACACTTGGTTCGTTCTCTTTTTTCCATCATGTTTTTAATTCTTCTGGTAGTATCTTTAGTAGGTGTCCTACTTATGCCATTTGTTCCACAATTATTAGGGTCATTAAGCACATTAACCCAAGAATTACCAAAATCAGAAGAACAACTCCAATTAACCGTTCGTGTTTTGCAATGGACCTTTCCTTACCTTTTCTGGATAGGAATTGCTGTTTTTATGATGGCTCCCCTATTTGTTCTGGGAGATTATAAAACACCGGGAATAACTCCTGCATTACTTAATATTGCTTTAATTGTTTCTGTTTTTATCCCTTATTTTTTCGCCATAAATATAATATGGGCTCTGGTGATTGGTCTTTGGTTAGGGGGAATACTACAAGCAGGAATGTTATATTTTGAAGCACGGAAAAAATTAGGAAGTTTAGGCTTTACTACAGACTGGAAACAAAGAGAAGTGAAAAAAGCCTTTATTTTACTCATCCCTGTAATCTTTGGACAGGCAGCAGGAGAAGTTAATAAACTGGTTGATAGTTTTTTTTCGTATTCTTTGTCCGAAGGAACGGTTTCTGCTCTTTTTTATGCAAATCGGTTAATACAACTACCCCTGGCTATTTTCGGTACGGCAGTTTCAGTATCCATTCTACCAGAGTTATCTCGTTATTTTGCTAATAAAGAACATCAAAAAATTCGAGAGGCTTTACAGGAAGGACTTTTACAAACTTTATTCATGATATTACCCGCTATGGTCATGCTAATGCTTCTCGGAAAACCTATCGTTCAATTATTATTTGAAAGAGGACATTTTGGAGAGGAATTAACTCAGAAAACAGCCAATGCGATTTTTATCTATTCAATTGGGGTAATTGGTTTTTCGGGTGTAAAAGTATTGGCTCAGGGCTTTTATGCTATGAACAATACAACCATCCCGGTTATTACTTCATCTTTTAGCATGATACTAAATATTATCTTAAATATTCTTTTGGTTAGACCTTTAGACTATTCTGGTTTGGTTATAGCCACAACAATATCCTTCTGGACAAACTTTTTCATCTTACTTACTCTTATCAGTTTCAAAGTAGGAAACCTTGTTAATGAAAAGTATTTATTGGATATATTGAAATACGGGATTTCAATTTTTATTGTAATTTGTATGTTCTTTTTGGTAAACTTACTTTTTAACAAAAAAAATGTAAATGGAGTGATAGAATTAAGTCTTTATATTTGCGTTACAGGGTTGGTTTGTTCCCTGACATATTTGGTAAGCGCCTGGGCATTAAATATCAAAGAAATGAAACAAATTTTATCAATAATCAATCGAAAATTTAACATCAAAAATTAAATATTTTATAAAAAACTTAATGCAATAATTACTGAATAAAATTATAATGAAAGGGAAAAATTATGACAGAAACATGTAAATTAATCCTTCGAGGAAAAGAATACGAACTCCCTGTGTTTGAAGGTACAGAAAACGAAATCGGGATAGATATACGAAAATTAAGAGATACAACAGGAGCCCTAACATACGACCCGGGTTATGCAAATACTGGTTCTTGTAAAAGTGGTATTACTTATATTGATGGTGATAATGGAATTTTAAGGTATCGAGGCTATCCTATAGAAAGTCTTGCAGGAAAATTTCCTTTTTCTCAGATTGCTTATTTACTGATTTATGGTGATTTACCAACTCCTGAACAAGCCAAAGAATGGAGAAGACAACTTACATTAAATAGTTTTATCCATCAAGGCATGGTTAACTTCTTTTCATTTTTCCCTTTTGATGCACATCCCATGAGTATTTTGAGTTCTATGATAGCGGCTATGCCATCGTTTTACCCAAATTATGAAAAAGAGGATATAAATAATATTATTGTTCGAATTATCGGTCAGGCAAAAACAATTGCCGCTTTTTCGTATAAAAAATCTATTGGTGAACCTTACATATACCCTAAAACAGACCATTCTTATTGTGCCAATTTTCTTCGTATGATGTTTGCTTCCCCTGCGGAAGAATATGTTGTTCCTAAAGTTTTTGAAAAGGCTCTTGATTTGCTCCTTATCTTACATGTTGACCATGAACAGAATTGCAGCACATCTACAGTTCGTATGGTAGGTAGTTCTATGGCAAATCTTTATGTAAGTATTTCTGCCGGTATCAGTGCTTTATGGGGTCGTTTGCATGGTGGTGCTAATGAAGCTGTATTAAGAATGTTAGACATGATTTATAAAGATGGAGCAAACTATAAAAAATATGTTGAATTAGCAAAGAAAAAGGACTCTGATTTCAGACTTATGGGTTTTGGGCATCGTGTATATAAAAATTATGACCCAAGGGCAAAATTGTTAAAAGGTGCCGTGGATGCTATTTTTGCGGAAATGGGAATAAATGACCCGCTGTTAGAAATTGCCAAGAATCTTGAAGAAGTAGCCTTAAATGATGAGTATTTTATCGAAAGGAAACTATATCCCAATATTGATTTTTATAGTGGAATACTTTACCGTGCTATGGGCATTCCCACTCCTATGTTTACCGTTTTATTTTCATTAGGCAGGATACCGGGCTGGATTGCCCATTGGTTAGAAATGAGAAACGACCCGGATACAAGGATACATCGTCCCCGCCAGATTTATACGGGACCTAATATGCGCTATCCCCATACATAAAATCTTAGGTGATTATCTATTATTTGGACTGACAGGAATAGAGACATTCCCGTTGGAAAGGTAAAGGTTCAATATTCGAAGGATTTCGGTAGGGTCTGAACTATCAAACAGATTATAAAAACTATCCATTGCTAAATTGTAATTAGTTATCATTTCACTAAGGGTTTGGGTAAAGTCAATGAGAGATTGCGCATCTGAAAGTGAGTTTGTAGTATTCATCAGTCGGAACATAGCGTTAATAGCCTCCTGAGTATATTTTAAGCCTGCCAATCTCTCTTGAATTAAAGCAGAGCTCATATCCACCTTAATTCCCAGACTTCGTAAGGCTTCATATATCAATAAGGCCGTATTATAATCTCCTGCTTCTTCATAAGCCCTTCCGTAATCCATTAAAGTTTGCGCAATTTCCTCTATTGTTTGAACTTCATGAAGTCCCATAGATGCGGACGCCAATAGTTTTGCTGTTTCCGGGTCTACACCTTTTGCCAATAATGCTTCCATATATGCTTTTGCCGTTATTGTCGCGTAAGAATTGTAATTAGAGGTATTTCCCGCATCGGTAACACAAGTCAGTGCTTTATCCTTTTCTCCATTCTGAAAATATAACTCTGCTTCTATGAAATGAGGAAGAGCATTTCCCGGGTCTAATTGGCTCCATGTTGTCAAATGTGCATACAATTCATCTTCAGACACATTATCCATCTTCCTCAAAGTTTGGACCATTGCATATCTTAAATAAGCGTCATTAGGATTGTTGTCTATGGCTGCCTGAAGAACAACCCGTGCTTCATCTGGGGGAAGAAACTGAATAGCACCCAACACGGATTCGGGCGAAAGTCCTGATTTTTGAAGTAATTCACGGGCTTCTTCTGGTGTCAGAGTCGCCCAAACTCCCATCCTCATTAATTTACCTGCATTTGTTAATGCATTATCTTTCAACTGTTTTGTCCAATTACTTAATAACCCTTCGGCATAATTATTTTTTCTATTTCTTGTTCTCTTTTCTGTATTTGGTTCTTTTTCTTCGGAAGACAAATTATCATTCATATAAAAAGGTTGCGTTTTTTCATAAAAATCCGTCCTTGAAGATTCTCTGTCTTTTCCTAAATCACCCGTAGCAACTTGAACCTGCTTAATTTCAGCAACTTGAGTAAAATAGTTATTTAGATAAACACCTACAAGAGTAAGACATAAAACAGCCGCAACAGCAATAGGAATAGCATAGTTTTTGAAAGAATATTTCTTGTCTTCTTTTTCTTCCCGAACAGAACGAATGCTAACTATATTTTGAGGTAATTTGTCTTTTTTAGGTTGTTCTTGCGAAATCTCTCTCGCCTTTTTTGTAACTTTAAGGGTAAGGTCTATATCTTGAATAGAATCCGAAACTACTCGAGAAAGGTTATAGAGTTCTTCTTTGATGGCATCTATTTCACTGTAACTTTTTTCTACCGATGCGAATAACTTATATTCCTGAATTTTCTCCATAATACGGGGCATCAAATCTTCATCTAATTCAGGACATTCCCAAACACTACCTATTTCATCTATTGCATGGTGGATATTTATTAAATCTTCTATTTCTTGTTTTACATAGGAAGATTTTTCCATTTTTAATTCGCAACGATATCGTGCTACCTCATCCATTTCATTTTCAATGTAGGAATGCCATTCTGCCAGTTCCGGGATATTATCTTCTCGCTCTATAATTTCCCGAACCACTATTTCACCATTCTTTATCTTTTTTAACTCATTTTTTATATTTTCACTAATATCTATTTTGGGAATTGCCTCTTTAATTACAAGTCCAAGTGCTTCCAGATTGTTTTTTAGTTGTTGCACACCTTTATAGAAATTTAAACAGGAAGGACAAAGATGGATATGTTCTGGCAAATAAATCTCTTCACAATTATTTTCAAGATTTTCTAAAATCAGATTTCTATATTTCTCACATTCGCTACTCATTAAAATCACCCCTTGCATCCAGACGCTCTTTCAAGTATTTCAAAACCCTGTGAAGCCTCGTTCGTACGGCTCCTTCTGTAGAACCCATTATTTGGGCTATATCTCTTGCATGTAACTGTTCAAAATATCGCAACACGACAATTTCTCTTGCTTCTTCGGGTAGGTCATTTAGTTCTTCCCACAAAATTTTCTGTTTTTCCTTTATTATAAGTTGCTCAAACGGTGTTAATGTTTTAGGAGCCTCTATTCCTTCCTTTTCTCCCTTGTTCTCACGATTCTGATTTTCAACATATCCTTCAAAGGTTTCAAAATGCACTAATTTTTGTCGTTTCAATTCGTTCAGACATAAATTTCTGGCAATACATAATATCCATGGCTTGAAACTTTTTTCGTTATCATAGCGGTCTCTTGCAATATAAAGGCGCAAAAACACTTCCTGGACAGCATCTTTTGCCATTTCTATATCCCGTAGATAATGGTAACAGAAACGAAACACTTCGTTCTGATACCGCTGAACGAGTTCTGTTAAAGCCATCTCCTCTCCACGGGCAAGAAGCGACATTAGTGCTTCATCCGAATAGGAAGAACGGGGAGTATTATCAAATGCTTTATTATCAGATGGTTTTGTCATTCGTTATTCCATATATATTCTCTTTACATAGAAATACAATTATTACTTAAATTCGTTACATATAAAGACTTCCATAATCTATAACATTTTTTGAAATCTTACCATAACTCTACTTATAGGAATAAGTTTCTGGAGTTTCCTCTGTTCTATATATTCATTCATTAACTGAAGATATTGATAAAAATCAGCAAAAACTGCTTTTTTTAATGCATCATCCCCGGGGAATTGAAACATAGTATTTATTCGCTCACATAAATATTGGAATTGTCTAAATAATATCTCTGCCTTTTCTTGGCGTTGGCTTTTTGAATATTTTTTTTCCAATAATTTTTCCTTAATTTTTTGAAGCGTCGGCTGGGCTGTATGAACTATCCAGTCCCTCTCTTTCAAAACAAAATTACTCCCTCTTTCCTTCATACGCTTATTATATTCTGTCAGAATATCACATAAAATTGATACGGATATCCACAAATCCTCGTAATCTTTTAATTCTTCCGCAGGTATAGAAAAAGGCTGGGCATAATTAGCAAAAAGAAACCTTGTAGTTTTATATCCTCCATAGACGCTACCAATCATTGAAAGTAAAATAATAACAGATAGTACAAATTTATATTTCATTATTAAAATTAACCTATGAATTTTTTTGAGTAGCCTCTTTTTTTAGCACTTTATAAATTTCATGTGTTTTAAGAATCTTTTCTACTTCATTTACATAGGGATGTTGCAAATACAGTTTTTTAAATTCTTTGCCGTGTGATTTATTACAGGAAGGAACTTCATTAAAAAGATATGCATGAACCATCTCATGATATACAATTACTTCTAATATCATATTAGGTATTTTCATGGAATCAAGTAAAGGACTGATAAATATTTGCGAACAACCTTTACAAAAAAAACCCAAACAAAATCTGCCGATATTTTTTCTTTTATTCGATGAAAATTTCCTTTTAGACCAGTAAATCTTGTTATTCAATTTTCCCATAAAATATTTATGATTGAGTTCATTAAAATAATGTTCTAGATGATAATATTTTCCCTGAGGTATCCAGTTTAATTTCCAATGACAGGGACGAGAAATTAAATATTTTTTTATTATTGGTGTAGAGAGAGAAGAATGTATGTGTTTTTGAGTAAATATTCCTTTTATAACTTCAAATTCTTCATTGTTGGCGTTCAAAAGAGAAGGGAAAGCCCAATAAGTTTTGTCTTTCCCCTTATAATATTTAATGTTAATTTCTATTTTCTTACCTATATGTTTTATAGACACTTTTTTAATAAACGGGACTGTTTCAAGTTTTTTTTCAAATATTTCAAACTGTTTAGTATCTTTGGGAGATTCCTCGGATATGATGTCAGGTATTGCAATAGATTTATCTTTTGTGGTATTTATTACAGCATCTTCAAAACAAAATTCTAATTGTTGAGGATATTTCATCTGTTACTCTTTATGTTAAAATATGAAAGTTTTACTACAAATAGATATTATAGGAGATAATATTCATTAGCGTATGTTCCATATATCTCACGAATATTATATGCGACAGGCTCTATCAGAAGCACAGAAAGCATACGAACAGGGAGAAGTTCCGGTTGGTTGCGTTATTGTATATAACAATTCGATTATAGCCCGCGGATATAATCAAAGGGAAAAGTTGCAGGACCCTACAGCCCATGCAGAAATGTTAGCCATCACTTCTGCTTCTTCCGCATTGGGAAGTTGGCGTTTGGAAAATACAAAAATGTATGTAACATTAGAACCCTGCCCTATGTGTGCAGGGGCTATTATATTATCCCGAATTCCAGAAGTATATTTTGGCGCCATGGACCCTAAAGCAGGTTGTTGTGGAACCTTGATGAATCTTCTTTCAGATACTCGATTTAATCATCAACCTACTGTTGTGTCTGGTATTTGTGCCAATGAATGTGGCTCACTTCTTACAAAATTTTTTCAGGAAATTCGTCAAAAATCCAAGTAAATTTATTATCTACCATAATCACGGATTTTAAATAAAAAGGAAAAAATATTGATAAAAAATGGATAAGATACATGTTATAATGAAAAGACAAACATTCTAATTTGAAAAGGATAATTTGATGATAGAAGTTAAATTACTCGCGGTAACGAAAACGCCCAATGACTCCGGTGGGGCTTTGGTTTTATTAGAATCCGATGGTAGAATTTTACCTATTCTGGTAGGAATTCCTGAAGCCGTTTCTATTCAAATGGCACAAATGGGAGAGAAACCTGTCCGTCCTTTAACTCATGATTTGATTTGCAATTTACTTGCGGGTCTGAAAGCACGATTACAATCGGTAACTATATACAAGTTAGAAAATGACACCTTTTTTGCTCACATGAATATTGAACAGAAGAATGCGGAAGGACAAATAGAACAAATATTAAAAATTGATGCTCGCCCGAGTGATAGCATTGCTATTGCTTTACGGATTGGATGTCCTATCTTTGTAGCAGAAGAGGTTATGGATACGGCAAGTCGTGAAATTGAATTCCAGGTTGAAGACAGTGATGAACATGAAGGGGAACATGGAGAAGATTTAGATAACGATGAGGAAGACGAGGACAAACCTTTTTAGTTAATACAACACATTATTTAAAATTATCAGGGGCGTATATGAATTACGCCCCTGATTTTTATTAACATATAGTAAGTTACCTACAATAAATGGGAATTAAACAACGCCCTGGTCTAACATGGAAGTAGCTACTTTCATAAAACCTGCGATGTTCGCACCTATTACATAATTACCGGGATAGCCATATTCATCGGCAGTTTCATAAGCCTGTTGATGTATTGCATTCATAATTTCCTGCAAACGCCTATCTACTTCTTCACGAGTCCAATTTGTATGCTGTGCATTCTGTGCCATTTCCAAACCAGAAACAGCCACTCCACCTGCATTTGCCGCTTTACCAGGGGCAAACAGAACGCCATTTTCATGGAAAATATCAACCGCGGCGGGAGTGGATGGCATATTGGCACCTTCAGCAACAAGGAAACATCCATTTTTAACTAATGCTTGAGCGTCATCGGCATCTATTTCATTTTGGGTTGCACTCGGGAAAGCACAATCGCATTTAGCAACTTTCCACGGCTTTTTACCTGGGAAATATTGAACACCTTTGAACTTATCTGCATATTCCTTTATTCTTCCACGACGAACATTTTTGAGTTCCAGAACGAATGCCAATTTTTCCGCATCAATTCCAGCAGGGTCATAAATAGTTCCATCTGAATCAGAGAGAGTAATGGCTTTTGCTCCTAATTGATTTAATTTTTCAACTGTATATTGAGCAACATTCCCGGAACCCGATACTAAACATGTTTTACCTTCTATACTATCTCCGCGTGTTTTAAGCATATTTTGAGCAAAGTATACACAACCATAACTTGTGGCTTCTGGACGAATTAATGAGCCACCCCAATTGAGGACTTTTCCTGTTAATACACCTGTAAATTCATTTCTAAGTTTCTTATATTGTCCAAATAAATATCCTATTTCCCTACCACCAACACCTATATCTCCTGCGGGAACGTCTGTATCCGGTCCAATGTGACGGAATAATTCGTTCATAAAGGATTGGCAAAAACGCATTACTTCATTATCCGACTTCCCTTTGGGGTCAAAGTCCGAGCCGCCTTTTCCTCCACCCATGGGTAGCGTTGTTAAAGCGTTCTTAAAGATTTGTTCAAAAGCCAAGAATTTCAGTATGCCCAGATAAACTGTCGGGTGGAATCTTAATCCTCCTTTATAGGGACCGATGGCACTGTTAAATTGAATACGGAATCCACGATTTACCTGAACCTTCCCTTTATCATCAATCCATGGAACCCGAAACATAATAACTCGTTCAGGTTCAACCAGCCTTTCTAAAATCCTATTTTCTTTAAATTCCGGATGTCTATCTACTGCTGGTTTAATAGAATCTAATACTTCTTTCACCGCTTGATGAAATTCAGGTTCAGCAGGGTTTCTTTTTAATACAAGTTCCATTACATCATCAATGTATGACATTTGATATGCTCCTTATGTAAATGTTTTTGTTATTGGAAAATATACATTAAGTTATACGGAATCACACTTCCGATTGCAATACTATAATACAAATAATTTAGTGTTTGCAAATTATATTATAAGTTGTTAAATTCATATAATTTGATAATTAGTTCTTTTTTATGCGATATTTGATACAAATAAAGAAACGGAAATATTTCCGCTTTTAGTTTTTGGGAGATTATTATGAAAAGTTTTCGTGACATAAAAATAAAAAGGCAACTTCAGGCGATTCTTCATGTTTTAGCAAATAGTGAAGAATCTATTGGTAGCGAACGAATCTCTGAAATATTACGATTATCAGGGATTGAATTAACAGACCGTGCTATCCGCGATTATTTGATACTAACTGATAGCATGGGTTGGACGGAGAATTTAGGAAGAAAAGGGAGAAGAATTACCAATCGGGGTAGAGAAGAATTAGAAACGGAACTCGTGGTAGATAAAGTAGGTTTTGTTTCTTCCAAAGTGGAAGATTTGGCGTTTCGTATGGATTTTGACTTAAGTAAAAAACAGGGGAAAATAATATTAAACATTAGTTATCTAAAAAAAGAATATCTATCCAAATATATTAATAAAATCTATCAAGTTTATGAAAAAAATCTGGGCATGGGAAAATTATTAACCATCGCTGATGAAGAACAAACATTGGGTTCTTTTCGTGTTCCTAAAAACCATGTAGCTATTGGAACTATTTGTAGTGTTAGTCTGAATGGAATATTTCTTCGGCATGGAATTCCCATGACTTCTCGTTTTGGCTCACTTGTTGAATTAGAACAGGGAGAACCTAAACGATTTACTCAAATCATAAGTTATGATGGAACTACAATAGACCCGCTTGAAATCTTTATACGAGGGCGAATGACAAATGTAGGCTCTGCAACAAAAACAGGAAATGGGGTTATTGGTGTTAGTTTCCGTGAAATACCCTCTGTTTCTCTTAACAAAGCAAAGGAATTGGCAAAAGAAGTTGAGAAATGTTTATTAGGAGGGATTCTTGCATTTGGAACGCCGAATCAACCCCTTCTGGATATGTCCGTTCCCTATGGTAGAACAGGTATTCTTGTTCTGGCAGGATTAAATCCAATTGCTGTTTTAGCAGAAAATGGAGTAGAGGTAGTTTCTAAAGCAATGAATTGCTTGTTTGATTATAATTCACTTATCAAATATACAGAAATTGAAAAATTAGTAAAGAAAATTATTTGATTTTTATTCGGAATAAGGGGAACCAATACTTGTGTTGAATTGCTTTATTTCCAGGAAATTGGGTTCTATTTGAATTATTTTCCATTGATTATCTTGCAGAGTCCATGTAAAAGTAGTTTCGCCATCAATTCCTGCTAATATTTCGACAGGGATACTCCCTTTAACACCCGCACTATCGGAAATCTTATATCCTTTCATGCGTAAAAAGACCACCATCTTTACCTGCGTTTGATTTTCCGGAGTTGTAATAAAAAGCCATCTACGAATTTGCCAGATAACTTTAGGATATTGACATTGACTAAAAAAGAATTCCAGTCCTGCCCGAATATAATCCACACCTCTTCCCAAAGTATCTTTGCATGATGGGTCAAACAAATTTACTATGGACTCTACATTTTTACCAATAAATGCGGATTCAAATAGTTCCATTGTTTTTTTAATTGCATCTACTTGCTCTTTTTGGGGCAACTCTAAACCATCTGCGGGGTCATTACATTTTGCCTGTTCATTCAATAAAGCTGTTGATTGCATAATAGGAACACTTTCCGCTGCAAAAGTTTCCGGGGCAAGGACAACTTCTTCCACAATTCGGCTTTCCACTGAACTAAACACAAAATATTCCCCATAATTTATAGTTCCCGAAAAGGGTTCTTGTTCCGATGTTAATGCTGTTATAGAATAAGTAACGGTTTGTTGAGGCAATATAGATGTATCTTTCCATTCTCTCGTATCCAGACCCCGAGCTAATAACTGGAATGAAGTTTCAGGAGGAATTCGGCGATAAACCTGATATGAAATATCCCCTTCCCTAAAGGGCCATTTTATTAAAACTCCTTCCGCACTACGATTTGCACTAAACTTTCGGACAGGTGCAGGCAAATTGGTGATTTGGAAGGTTTGTTGATTATTTTCATACTCGTTTGAGTTAAACACAAAAATAGTTTTTCCTATACTGGCAATAAAGGCAGTTCCTTCTCCCACAGGTTGAGAAGTATTGGATAAAACCTGAGTCCATGTCCATTCGGGATGGGAAGGTCTATAACCAACAATATTCGGGAGAAAATTTGTTTCCTCTTTTGACAAAAAAGAAGGCAAGATAGGAATAATATAAGAACTTCCATTTTCAGGGACAATGACAGGCAACTTACCGTGTGAAGTATCCCCATAAATAACTTGAATCATTCTTCCTTCATTTCTTTGTAAATCTATTTCTTTTAAGTTTTGTTGGAACTCAAGTGGATTTGTGGAAGGGAATAATTGTAACCCTGTATTTACCCGTTGCAAAATCAGATTTTTTTGAGGTATGGAATTTACGGTGATAAGTTCCCGTAATGCTGGTTGTATTGCTTTTTCCCAGTGAATTTGTTCTTTCCCACCCCATAAAGCATTTTCGTCTTCAATTGCATAAACCACAGCCCCTGCAAGCATCCCATTTAATATCATTGCTCGATAAATTGGGCTATGAATACTTATTGCACCTTCTGGAGATTTTCCCAACAAACAAGGTTCAATAATAAAATTGTCGTGATACCACGAAGAACTACAAACAATTCCAAAACGATTTACAATATTGGAAGTATAAAGCCCCAACATCTCACCCAGCCCAACTATCGAAAAATCGCCGTTATAACGATACGATGGGATTACATACTCAGCATATTTTTTAACCGTGTTAAATAAAGGTTCTCCTGCTGGATTTGTAAAGAAATGAGCCCACTCTATGGAATCCATACACCAATATAAGAACCTGCCATAAGAAGCAAGTACCTGTATGAGTTTTGATACCCATAAGACATGAGAATAATCCGGGGTAATCCCATATTTTGGGGAAGGATACATATTTAATGTGAAATCATGAATAGACACTCCAAGCATATTCGGAAAACGGGCAAAAAGAGACTCCAGTTCCTGGTATTCTGGACGGGTTTCCTTATTCATAATTTGCGGTATTTTTAAAACAAAGGGACACTTAAAATCCTGAAATAGGGTACTCAATAAATCTTCTGTTTTGCCAGGGTCTATTACTATATTGGAACCTAAATCTATCCACAAGGCAGAGAAAGGTTTTAAGTTATTATCCAGAGTATCCCACTGATTTTTTATTTTTTCTATCTCTGAAGATTGGGTATTGCAAGAAAAAAGAAATAAGGGATGGTCTGCTGTTATTTCAGCAATTAAAGGGGTAGTTAAAGGACTTTCCACAGGAACCTGTCCCTGAATATAAAAAAGGGTAATTATACAAATTGAAAAAGAGATACTCGTAAACATTATTATTAATTTCTAATCAAATTATAAAAAAGTAAAGATATTTTAATAAACTATCTTTATCATGAACAAATACTTAATTGATTATTAATAAAGAATGATAGGAAATGGAAAGAAACCCGGAAGAAAAACCGTCTATCAAATTAAGACCTGTTCAGGAATTATATAACCCAGCAAGCAAGTTAACTATAAGACCCAAAACCTCTGGATTGTATAAACATCAACCTCATGTTGTATTTGCAGAAGCTTACGGCGTCGGGTTGACTATGGATGTATTCCAGCCTTTGGAGAATTCTAATGGTTATGGAATAATTGATGTTGTTTCTAATGGTTGGTTTTCTGACCGCCATCAACTTATCCAACACATGGGATTGGGTGTTTACGATGTTCTTTGTAAGCAGGGGTATTGTGTTTTTGCTTTATCGCCCGGCTCCATACAGATTTTTAATGGTATGCAAATGATTCGTAATGTTCAAGCAGGAATTCAATACATACTATCTCATACAGAGCAATTCGGTATTCATAAAAAACAATTAGGAATCATGGGTATATCCGCAGGTGGACATTTAGCTATTAATGCTTTGTTCCAGGAACCCAAATTTATAGGTAGTTTACCGTCAGAGAAGAAGCCTTTTTATAAGCATGTCCCTGTAATCGCCCTGTTTTGTTCTCCAACTGATTTGTTGTCGTTTTATTCATTATCATCTCTGCCTTTTGATATAAAAGAAATTCTTAACCGACTTGCAAGAAAAAAAACTTTTCTTGAAGAAGAATTAAATTTACCTCCGACAGAACTGGAAACAAATTTAAGAGAACTTTCTCCTATATATTTTCCAATGGAAAAAATTGAGAATCCACCTTCGGTATTGTTATTTCATGGGACAAAAGATATGATTGTTCCTTTCTTGCAATCGGAGAATTTTTATAAAAAAATCAAAACATTACAATGGGACTGTGAATTAATAATCAAAAAAAATGCACCTCATATCTGGAAAGAAATGTCTATTGATTTTGAATATTTAGGAAAATGGTTCTTAAGAAGATTGAATGCATAGCAAGGATTTGTAATATCGAAACTATTTTTCTATGTAGATATGTCTAAATATATGGAGTAAATAACCGTTGAAATGTAGTATAATGTAATACATCCTATAGCCTGCTAAAACCTAAGATTAGGAGAATGAATTATGAAAAAAAAGACACGTAGACAATTTTTGATTGAAACAGGTTGTTGTGCAGGAGCATTAGCCTTTCAGCCTTTTATGGGCAATGCACAGACTACAAATTCTCCGTTAGACATGGTCGTTTGTAAATGGAAAGGAGACCCTGTCCCTGAAGAACCTACCCGAGAAATTGCAGAAAAACTTTTGAAAAAAGCCGCTGAGGCTATTGGCGGAATGGAACGCTTCGTTAAGAAAGGAGATGTCGTCTGGATTAAGCCCAATATAGCATGGGATAGAACTCCTGAACAATCTGCAAATACAAATCCAGATTTGTTAAGGGCTTTGATAGAACTGTGCTTTAATGCAGGAGCAAAAACAGTTAAAGTAGGTGATAATACCGTAAACGATGCGACTAAATCTTATGTAACCAGTGGTATCTCTGCCGTTGTAAAAGAAACAGGAGCAGAACTTGTATATGTAGACCGTAGTCGCTTTAAAGAAATGGAAATAGGAGGAGAACGAGTAAAAAAGATACCTCTATATCCCGAAATAATCGAATCAGATATTGTAATTAGCGTTCCTGTTACCAAACATCATGCTTCTACTACAGTAACCCTTGCAATGAAAAATTATATGGGTGTAATTGAAAATCGTAGAATGTTTCATCAGGATTTGCCTACCTGCATTAAAGACATAACCGCATATATGAAACCCAAGGTTTCTATTCTTGATGCTATCCGTGTCCTTACTGCAAATGGTCCTCAAGGTGGAGACCTAAAAGATGTAAAAAGAGTAAATACTGTTGCCATATCTACAGACATTGTAGCGTTAGATGCTTTCGGATGTGAAATATTAAATCACGACCCGAATCAAATAGGAACTGTTAAAAAGGCTTTTGAAGCAGGTTTGGGTCAAATTGATTATAAAAACAAACTAAAGTATCAGGAAATCGTAGTATAAAATCATGAAGTTTAAAAAACCTCGTTCTTGGATGCAGTGGATAAGGCGCTTTTGTCAATTGGTGTTTTTTGTCTTATTCATTATTCTGGCATGGAATTTACACTTTTTAGATGAGGGTAATTCAACAGGAATTTATAAAATCTTTTTCCATCTTGACCCTCTTATTTTCTTGCTCACACTTTTATCTACATGGACACTGGCAGGATTATCCTTGCTTTGCATTTCTACTGTAATAATTACTTTTCTTTTAGGTAGGGTATTTTGCGGATGGTTTTGCCCTTTTGGAACTCTTCATACTTTTTTTACATGGTTAGCCCAATCAGGAAAAAAGAAAAAGGAATATCAAAATCGGACTTCGGCTCATCGTGTTAAATATTTTATTCTCTTTGCCATGTTAGGTATGAGTCTGTTTGGAGGTCATTGGTTTGGAATTTTTGACCCATTTTCTTTTTTCTATCGAGCCCTATCAACAGGGATATTTCCTGCATTTCATATAGCTATTGAAGAATCCAGCACTGCCCTTTATAAAGAAGACCCTAAAATATTGGGATTTCCTATTACAAAAATTTCAGAACCTATCTATCAAAAATTACGAACTCATGTATTTAAAATGTCTCAAAAAACCTTTTATACAGAAGGGACAATTATTACTTTTACTCTACTTCTTGTAATAGGACTGAATTTTGTTCGTCCCCGCTTCTGGTGTCGTTATATGTGTCCGTTAGGAGGGCTATTGGGGCTGATTTCTCAAAAACCTTTATTGCGTCTAAAAAATGATGAAAGTACTTGTATTAACTGTCGGCAATGTAGTAAAGCATGCCCTGCAGGAGCCCAACCTGACCAACGCGGGAATTGGTTGCCAACGGAATGTTTTGTTTGCTGGAATTGTGTAGCCTCATGCCGTTCTGACTCTATTTCATTTCAATTTCAGATTCCCGGTAAAAAAGCAATCGCTACGGGAAAACTTGATTATCCACGGAGAACAGTTTTAACCGCAATGGCAACCGGTACTGTAGGGTTGTTAGGTTTCCGTGTTGCTCCGCAATCAAAACAAGGACAGCCTTTTCCTGAAACATTGATTCGTCCTCCGGGGTCAAGAAACGAACGAGAGTTCTTGCAACGATGTATTCAGTGTGGAGCGTGTATGCGGGTATGTCCGACAAACGCAATACAACCTGCGGGAATAGAAGGAGGTTGGGAAGCCCTATGGACGCCTAAACTCGTGCCTAAAATAGGTTATTGCCTTTACAGTTGCAATATGTGTGGTCAGGTATGTCCAACGCAAGCAATCCAGCCTATTCCTTTATTAGAAAAGCAAAAAACAAAAATTGGATTGGCAACATTCGACAAGGGTAGATGTATTCCTTACTCTTATGGAAGAGAGTGTCTTGTATGTGAAGAACATTGTCCACTTTCCCCCAAAGCCATTTATCTTGTGGAAAGAGATGTAACCCTGAGAGATGGCAGGGTAGTTAAAATAAAACAACCGGAAGTTGACCCTAACCTGTGTATTGGTTGTGGTTTCTGTGAATGGTCCTGTGTATTTCAAGATAAAGCCGCTATTCGTATAACCACTGCCAACGAATCGCGAAATACTAAGAATCAACCTATTTTAGTATTTGAAGATACTTATCCGACTGGGACAGAGAATAATAGTTCACAAAGTCCTTATTAATCTTTATTTTTTATCTCGCCATATACAGTAAGAAGAAGGGGTTTCCTGAACGATAACAATATCAGGCGGGTGATTAAATTCGTGAAGTTTTTCGATAATCCAATGAGTTAATATTTCACTTGTTGCTTTTTCCAGTCCCGGAATCTCATTTAACCAGCGATGGTCTAATAAATCATATATTTTTCTTAAAACAGAGGGGAGATTATTCATATCTTTTGAGGCTACTTTCACAAAATAACTATGTCCATGTAAATGATGGCAGGGATGGGAATTGGGCAGTTGGGGCAAGGATTGGGCAGATTCAAAAGAAAAACGCCATAATTCAGGAAGGTCTTTTTCGGCTGGGAGTTTGCAAGGCTTAAAGTCAAGGTCTCCTATAATTCCAATACGAATACTTTTAAACCACCATGGTTTTTCCTGAAGTTGTTCCCGAAACCAATTTTCTATTGCGGGGATAGTTGTATCCTTTTCCAATCCACTGATTTCATTTAAATAGGAATGGTCTAACATATTAATGATAGGAACAATACTTTTTTTTATTTCACTAAAATCAACTATCCAGCCATAATCGGGATGTAAAGACCCTTCAGCAATTATTTCTGCATAAAAGGTATGTCCATGTAACTGGGCATATTTTCCTCCTTTGTGTTCATTTTTATGTGCAGAATCAAAATATAAATACTTCGATATTTGTAACATGAATTAACCTCAAACTATAAAATTAACATTGTATCACCATAAGAATAAAAACGAAAATTGTTTTCTATAGCATAATTATACGCTTTCATAATCAATTCTTTGCCAGCAAAAGCAAAAACCAATGCTAACAAGGATGAGCGCGGAAGATGAAAATTCGTCTGTAAAACATCTATAGCATGAAAATGGTAAGGGGGATGTATAAATTTTGTTGTAGATCCAAAACCTGCTTGAAATTTTCCCTCAATATATTGAGTTTCCAATACTCTTGTGACCGTTGTTCCTACTGCGATTATTCTTTTTCCTTCTCTTTTTTTCTTATTCAATAAAGTTGCTGTCTCTTCACTGATAGCAAAATCTTCTGCATCTACAACATGTTGTTCTACCCTCTCCGTAGTTATAGGTTTAAAGGTTCCATAACCTACATGAAGAGTAATATAACAAGTATCAATTCCTTTTTCCTTTAGTTTCTTAAATACACGATTCGTATAGTGTAAGCCTGCAGTTGGTGCAGCAACAGAACCTGATTTCTTTGCATAGATCGTCTGGTAACGAATGCGGTCATCAGGTTCTGGGGATTCTCTACGAATATAGGGAGGAAGAGGGACTAAACCTATTTTATGAATGATTGATAAAAGATTCCCTTGCGGATAATGTACAATCCGTTTCCCTTCACCTAAAAAATCACGAATCTCAACTTTTATTTTATCGTGAAGCACAACACTCGTTGCTATGGGCACTTTTGCCGAAGGTTTTACAAGGGCTATCCAGTCCTGTTTACTTATCTGTTTTAGTAAAAAAACCTCTACTTTCCCTCCTGTTTTTTCTTTATATCCCAATAATCGTGCAGGAATTACTTTTGTATCATTAAGGACAAGGACATCTCCTTGATTAAAATATCGGTATAAATTACGAAATAAATCCTCTTTAATAGAAGCATCTTTTCTATTTACCACTAACAATCGGGCAGAATCACGAGGTTTAACAGGATGTTGGGCTATTCTTTCTTCGGGTAAGAAATAATTCAATTCCTCAGTTAACATAAAATAATACTTGGTATCTTACTTTATGGGATTACTTAGATTTAAAAAAATAAACGCCTTCCAATAAGAAGGTGATTCTGTTCGCACCTCTTGAAAACCGATGTTTACAAGGCAACCCAACATAAACATATTTGCAATGAAAGAGGACCCCCCGCTACTTATTAGAGGTAAACACATTCCCTTTACAGGAAGAATTCCTATATTTACCATCATCATTATAATTGCCTGAATTCCAATCATACATGTTATCCCCATAGCAAGAAGGGAACCTTGCAAATCAGGAGATTTTCGGGCTATTTCAAAGCCATAGTAAATTAATAATAAAAATAGAATTACAACGAGTATGGCACCTAACATACCCATTTCTTCACCAATAATTGAAAATGGGAAATCACGATGTGCTTCGGGCAAGTAATCCAATTTTTGTTCTCCCGCGCCAATACCTACACCTAATAAATTTCCGCGATAAAATGAAACTAACGATTGGATTATATGCCATCCTTTCCCAGAAGGGTCCCATTCCGGAAACCAAGTATATATAATTCGGTCAATTCGATGAGGTTTCGATATTACAAAAAAGGCAAATATACCTCCAAAGATACCTGCCCCTATCAACAGATATTTTCTATGTATTCCTGCAACGAACATCATACACAGTACCGTAGTCATAATTACGGTAGGTGTTCCCTGGTCATTTTCTAATACAATGAACATACAATAAACTAATGCAAGCAAAATAGGAAATAGTATCCCAAAATAGAATCCTTTTAACATATTATAGAAACGAGATAAATACCATGCGATAGTAACTAAAACGGCTATCTTTGCAAATTCGGAAGGCTGAAGAGAAAAAACTCCAAAAATATTTAACCATCTTCGAGCTCCATTTCTTAATTCTCCGAAAAATAAAACGGCTATTAACCCCAGAAAACAAATAATAGTCAAAAGCCATAAATTTACGGGTTTAAAAAGTTTATGATAATCATAAAATAGTAAGGCTATGAAACAGCCTCCTCCAATAAACATTAAAATAAACTGTTTTATCAGGAAAGATTGCAAATTAGTTCTCAAACCTTCAACGCTATACCCTACTAAAATACCCAGTATGGCTAAAATCACAGTAATAACAATTATTACGGATGAATCCTTATGCATTTCTTATAACTCCTCTGCTAATAATTTCTGCACACATTCTCGAAAATGGTCCCCACGAGCCTCATAGTTAGAATACATATCAAAGCTCGCACATGCAGGCGATAACAAAATAACAGATTGGGGAATTGCATTTTTCCATGCTACTTTAACAGCCTCTTCCATAGTGGTAACCCTTTCTGTTCTCACCAAATCAGAAAACGCTTTTTCGATGTTTTCTGCATCTTCACCGATTGTAACTAAAAAATAGACTTTTTCCTGTATTAAAGACCGTAATGGCAAATAGCTGGAACCTTTTCCTCGACCGCCCGCAATTAAAACAATGGGTTGTTGAAAACTTTCCAGAGCAACACGGAGACTTTCAACATTTGTGGATTTTGAATCATTGTAAAATTCTACATTATTTTTGCTTCCTAAAAATTCTATTCTATGTGGAACTCCTTTAAAAGAAGACATTGCGTTTAATACTCGTGCGGGCTGTTTATATACCACATTTACAGAAGTCAACACCGCAAGGGCATTCGATAAATTATGCATGCCTTTCAAAGGTAATCCGTCAACGCTATCCAAAATTGTTTCATCGAACCATATATAGCGTTTATCTCTTATCTCAATCCATGCTCCAGGAGATACTTTTTGATTAAGGGAAAAATAATATTTATTTACAGATGGAGGAATACTCATCGAAGAAACCCACTTATCATCTTTATTTATCACGGCATAATCATTTTCACCTTGATTATGAAATATCCTACTTTTTACATTTGCATATTCTTGCATGGTAGGATGGCGTGTTATATGGTCTGGAGTAACATTCAGAACAACCGCAACATGAGGATGAAAATAATAACAATATTCCAATTGATAACTACTTAACTCTGCTACAATCCAATCCTTTTGAATATTTTCGGCAATAACTTCAGACAATGGAGTATCATTATTACCTGCTAAAACACTACTGAAACCTAATTCTTTCAGGGTGTGATGTATCCATGAAGTAACTGTTGTTTTCCCATTGGTTCCTGTTACTGCAATTATAGGCGACTGTGTAAAATAATAAGCATATTCGAATTCGCCAATAACAGGGATATTGTTCATTGTTGCTAATTTTAATAATGGAATTTGAGGAGAAACTCCCGGACTGACAATTATAAAATCTATTTTGGATAGCAAATTTTCGGGATGCTGCCCTAAAACATAATCAATACCTAATTTATTAAATAATTCGATAGCATCTGGGATTTCTCCTTCTTTCTTTATATCGTTGATAATCACTTCCTTTCCCTGTTTTTTTAATAACTTTACGGAAGCCAGACCGGATTTCCCAGCGCCAATAATTAGCACGCGATTTAATAACTTTACTTTTTCAGGTGTGAAATTAGAGGTAATCATCTCAGTTTAAGTGCTCCCAAACTCAAAAGTGCAAACAACAAAGCAATTATCCAGAAACGGAGTGTAACTTTTGTCTCTGTCCAACCTAACAACTCAAAATGGTGATGCAATGGAGCCATTCGGAAAATTCTTTTTCCTGTAAGTTTGAATGATGCTACCTGTAATAAAACGCTCCCGGCTTCGAGGACAAAAATACCTGCCACTAATGGAAGTAATAACTCTTGTTTTGTAAGGACGGCAAGAGATGCTATGGCTCCTCCCAAAGATAAAGACCCGGTATCTCCCATAAAGACCTCTGCTGGATGACCATTATACCATAGGAAACCTAAACCCGAGCCCAACAAAGCAGAGCCAAATACGAACAATTCACTTGCCTCGGGGACATAAGTAAGAAAAAGATACCGACTCCAATCTGCACGGCTCACAATATACGCAATACCGGCGTATGCCATAACAGAAATAATCGAAGAACCTATGGCAAGTCCATCCAATCCATCGGTCAGATTTACAGCATTGGACACACTGACTACAATAAGGGCTACAAATAAAATATAAAATACCCCTAAGGGGATAAAAAGATTTTTGAATCCGGGTACTCCTACTTTCGTGTGCAACGAAGAGGTAGAAAGATAAAAGGAGTCTTTGAAAGTATCCTCAATTAATAATCGTGCCAGACGCTGTTTTTGAAAAGGCTTATTTTTATTTTTGTTATTTAAATATGTTTGAATTTCTGTTCGTAATTCTTTTCCATTCCATAACGAATTATACTGCCATTCGTCCCTATCAATTACCTGATTAAGACTTCGAATAAGTAATGACTGTTCTTCTACTTCCAATTCCTTTTTCATATTTAATTGCAACAAATGTTCTTTTAAGGACAACGGAATTTGTGAACAAATATAAACAAGTTGTTCATCTCCGTTTTTATTTAAACCTTGAACTAATTGATTTTTTAAGTTTGTCCAGTCTTTTACATCCGATAGATTTAAATAAATAGCACCGGGAGTTATCGGATTGAAATACAAATAAACTCCAAAAACGATTCCTGTAAGGATTTGTCCTATTAATTTATCTCTTGCCCGTAAACCATCATTATGTTTTCGTTTTAATTTAATGTAATCATCTAAGAAACCCAGTATCCCCAGCGCACAAAAAACACCCATTGTAAGCCATAAAAAACGATTGGTAAGACGACCCCATATTAAAAGAGAAACAAAAGTTGCGATAAGTATTAAAATACCGCCCATGGTAGGCGTTCCTGCTTTTCCTTTATGAAGTTGGTGTAAGTCTGCAACATATTCCTTTTTGATATACTGTCCAATTTTCATTTCTTGCAATTTGTGTATAACAAAGGGTCCTATTACAAGAGTTATTAAAAAGGAGGTAAAAACAGCCCCCCCAGCCCTAACTGTGTGATAAGTTAGAACATTTATTAATCCGAAATAAGGTAGTAGTAAAATGGCAATGTAATATAGCATTTATACCTCTATTAATCCTTCTCCTTCATAAAAAAATAAAATTATATAACAATTATATCTATTCATTCATTATTTTCTCTTTCAAACCCTGAATAACCTTTTCCATTGTCATTCCGCGAGAACCTTTGACCAATATTCGACTTAGCGGAGGGAGCATTTCAATAATTTTGTTTACAATTTCGTCATGATTTGAGCATACTGTCACTGATTTTACTCCTGCTTCGAAAGCACCTCTCTGAACTTCCTGTGCATAATTCCCATATAGAAATAGAACATCTACACCACATTCTCCTACTTGTTTCCCCAATAAATAATGGTATTTTTCACTCTCCTCTCCCAACTCAAGCATATCTCCCAAAACGGCACACCGATAGCCTTCAACACCAGTTAATTGTAGATATTCTAATGCAGATTTCATACTTGCAGGATTAGCATTATAACTATCGTCAATAATAGTAAAATGTCCAACTTGATAGGTTTTTATTCTTCCCGCTTTATAATATGCCTCTGCAAGTGTCTGTTCGTCTATAGGTATTTTATGCTTCAATGAGACTGCTACAGCGAGCAAAAAGTTTGATAGTAAAGATGAAGAACATAAAGGCAATCTTAATTTGCCAACAGGTTCTATCTCTACCTCCATTTCTTCTAACGAAATTTTACGGACAGATTTTAATCTTACATCCCCTTTTTTACCATAATAAATTCTATTAGCAATAATTCGGTTTCCTATGGAAACACAATAGGGATTATCCATATTGACATAGAAATATCCCCAGGGAGGAAGGCATTTGGCAATATTGGATTTTTCTCTTGCTATACCCTCCAAATTTCCTAATCTTTCTATATGTGCAGGAGCAATAGTGGTAATAACAGACTCATCCGGATATGCGATAGCAGACAATTCAGCAATATCTCCTGCCTTGCCAGCACCCATTTCTATTACACCCCAATCGGTATCTTCATCCATTTGTAATAAGGAAAGTGGACAACCTAATTCATTGTTATAATTCCCTCGGGATGCTACCACTTTATACTTTTTTGCTAAAACGGCTGAAATTAATTCTTTTGTAGTAGTCTTACCACAGGAACCTGTAATGGCAAAAACCTGAGATTTTATATTGGTTCGATGCCAACGAGCCAATTTTTGAATTGCCTGTAAAGTGTCTCTCACACATATTGAAGGGAAACCATTATCTTTCGATACAACAACAGCCACTGCTCCTTTCTTGAATGCTTCTGGAACGAATTGGTGTCCATCCACTCTGTTTCCTGGTAAAGCGAAGAAGACATCTCCCGGTTGAATAGTTCGGGTATCTATAGAAACACCGGTAAATTCAATATGTTCATCTCCTTGTAATTTTCCAGCGACAACTTTTGCCAAATCTCTTAAGCAGTATTTCCAGGGCATCTATATTTTTCCTTTCAGGAATTTACGTGCTACTTCTCTATCATCAAAAGGCAATTTCTGTGTTCCAATAATCTGATACGGTTCATGTCCTTTCCCCGCAATTACTACTATATCATTTGATTTTGCCTTGTCAATAGCAAACTGTATAGCATCTTCTCTGTTTTCGATAACATAATAATCATCCCCTTTGTGTTTACCCATCTTTTGGACACCTACTTCAATATCCAATAAAATGCGTTTCGGGTCTTCTGTTCGTGGATTATCAGAAGTTAAAATGATAAGGTCTGCCCACTTCCCTGCTACTGCTCCCATCTTTGGTCGTTTTGTTTTATCGCGGTCTCCCCCACAACCAAAAACCACAATCACTCTACCGCGAGTTAGACTTCTTGCCGTTTGTAACACATGATTTAAACCATCATCTGTATGTGCATAATCTACCACTACGGTAAATTCCTGTCCTTCTTCAATTAATTCAAAACGACCCGGAACAGATTTTAAATTTTTTAACCCCTTTTGAATCTCTTTCAAAGAAAAGCCCATTTCTCCTGCAATAGCAGAAGCACATAGCGCATTAAAAACATTATGCTTGCCTATCAGAGACAGTTTTATTTCTCCTTCACCGGTTGGAGTATGCAAGATAAATTGTGTATCTTTCATGGATACTTCTATATCACTTGCCCAATAATCTCCCTTCATACCGTAAGTAACATATCTTGATTTGCAATGTTGTATGAATTGGTCTGCATTAGGGTCGGATTTGTTTATAACACCAAAGGCATTTCCTCCCTCTAAACTTTCAAACAGTTTCAGTTTTGCTTTAAGATATTCCTCCATTGTTTTATGATAATCCAGATGGTCCTGTGTAAGATTTGTAAATGCCCCTACTGTAAAATGAATTCCTGCAACACGGTCCTGGGCTAAAGAGTGGCTACTCACTTCCATTACCACATGCGTAACACCTGCATCTTTCGCTTTAGAAAACAGGGAAACCAGTTCTTCATTGAAAGGGGTTGTGTGAACTGCTTCGATACTTTGTTCACCGATAGTATAGCCTAATGTTCCAAACCGTGCCGCGACAATTCCTTTTTCCTTCAAAATGCTTTCCACTAAATAAGTAGTGCTTGTTTTCCCATTTGTCCCTGTAATTCCTATTACAACCATTGATTGAGTGGGGTTTCCTGCAAGATAATGTGCTACTTCGCCTAAAATATAACGCGGATTTTCATGAGCAAAATAAGGGACATTTTTCTCTTTTAATAGATTTAGATATTCCTCGGGCAACTGAGGTAAGCCAATAACTGCAATGGCTCCTTTATCTATGGCTTCCGGGATGTAATTCCAACCTTGTGAATGTTCCCCAGGTATTGCTGTAAATATGAACCCTTTCTGAACCCTTCGTGAATCTTCGGTTATCCCAAAAATGTTTTCATCAGAAATAGAGGAAAAATACTTTAATTTCCACTTTTCTACCATTTCTTTAAGGGTCATTTCCTATTCCTCTTTTTTTAATGAAACCATTTCCCTTGGGGAGTGGAAATCTTCAGAAAAATCTAACAAACATATATCCACTTCTTTTAAGGGAGTTCCTGCTACAGGGTATTGAGATATAACTCTTCCGTAGCCACGACATTCATAGTCTATTTTTAATGAATTTAAAACATGTAATACTTTCATTTTTGTTAATCCTGAAAGGTCAGGTAAAGTTTCCGTTTGTTTTGCAATATTAATAATTTCTTCCTCAGACATTGGGTTAAAAACAGGTTTTTTAGATTCATTTTTTTCCGTTTTGCTTTGCTTCTCCTTATTATTACTCCTATCCGATTTGTTTTCTGCGGACATAGTTTTGCTTACTTCTGTTGAATCTTCATCCATTAACTCATGAAGCCATAGAGGGTCTATATTCTCAAAATATAAGGAGTCATTATCTTTTTCTACACTCTCTTCCGCAATAAATCCCTCTTGTTTCAACAAATCATTGGAAAAGGTAGGGTCTGGGGGAACTTTTAGACGGGTCAAAGTGTAATAAACAACATTTCTGAATACGGGTCCACAAACATATCCACCATAACGAATCTTTGACATGGGATAACGAATCACAATCACGGCTACAACTTTTGGATGTGAAATAGGAGCAAAACCTGCAAAAACGGAGATAATCTTATCTGGGTCATATCCACCACCTTCTTTTTGAGACTTTGCCAAAAGAGCCGTTCCTGTTTTTCCTCCAACTTTATATCCCGGAATATTTGCTGATTTTCCTGTTCCTTTTAATACAACCTGATGGCATAAGGTCCTCAAAATTTCTGCAGTTTCAGATTTTATTACCTGGGGTTGTTTATCTGCTTTATGCTCATACAAAACCTCACCATCTGGAAGAGTTACCTTATCCACGATATAGGGTTCTATCAAATATCCACCATTAGCAATTACGGCATAAGCCCTCGCAAGTTGAATGGGAGTAACCATAACGGCATAGCCAATGGACATAGAACTTAAAGTTGTCTCGGCTTTGTTTGTGGAAATAGCACCTATTCTTTCTGTAGAGATATCTTGGAGCGTTTTTGTTCCAAATCCAAATTTTTTTACATATTCGCGTAAAGTTTCCAGTCCTACACTTCTTCCCACTTTTACCATAGCCACATTGCTGGATTGTTCAAAACATTTCCAGAACGGCACAGCCCCCATACCATGGACATCTCGGATAACTTTCCTTCCGACTTGGAACCTCCCCCCTTCACAATCAATAATCGTATTTGTCTCGATACCTCCTTTTTCAATCCCCGCAGAGGCGGTAACAATTTTAAAGGTGGAACCTGGCTCTATAAGTTCATATAACACTTTATTTTTTAGGGCATCACCCTGCCTTGTTTCCGGAACATTAGGGTCATAGGATGGACGAGAAGCCATAGCCAGAATTGCCCCATTAAAAGGGTCCATTATAATGCCCATTCCATCTACCGCATTGCACTCTTCAATCCTTCGGTCTAATTCTTTTTCCAGAACATGCTGGATTTCTAAGTCTATTGTAAGATGGACATTGGCTCCCGGATACTGTCCTTTCTGTTCGTGCGAAGTAGATGGAAGAATATTCCCCGAACTATTTTTCCGCCCAGAAATCTCAGTGGGGTCTGCATAAAGATATTTATCCCAATCTTTTTCTATCCCATCTATGCCCCCTACTCGATTTTCATTGTTCATGGCTACAAAGCCGATTATGTTCCCGCCTACATCATGATGAGGATATTGGCGAAACCATTCATAATTTATAAACAATGGATTTCCTTTAGGTTTACTATTATCTTCCGATTTATCCAGTTTTTTACTAAAATAGGACAACAACATTTCTTTATAAGATTGTTTTTTCTCTTCTTGTGGGGTTGTGGATTTTTTTAATTGTTCCTTCTGCCATTTATTAATTTCTGAAACAAAATTCTCTAATTCTGCTTTTGGGATATCGTCAATTCCTCGGCGGAGTAATACATACTTTAACTTATCGCCTTTATCGTTTGTAAGTGTCATTCTCTTTTTTATATATTCAACATCCAATCCTAATTTTTTGGATACTTTCTCTGCCATTTCGTCCGGGTATAAAATATCCGCAGGAGAACAAAATAGCGAAGGCATTAGAACAGAATACGCTAAAGGATTTTGTGACCTATCATATATCATTCCTCGCGGATTTTCCCGCATTATTTTCCCATCATGTTTGGTAGCATAATCTTTAACAATCTGCTTGGGGAAAAAAGATACTATAAAAAGACGGACAACAATTATACAGAGTAAAAGGAACAAGCATAATTGCAAAATAGCCAATCGTTTTATTTCGATTGTTTGAGGAATTTTTTCTTCTACATCAAAAGGCGATTTTTTGAATATATCGCTTACCATCTTATCCCTTACAGTTTTTCTATTAAGAACTCCAGTGATGAATCAATGTCTATGTCGCCATTATTTTTATCCGACTGTAAATTCTTTTCACTTTTATCCGTTTTTGGAACATTGCCTTCATTCGATTCTTCTACAACACCGCTTTTCGATTGTGCACTGACTGGGGGAACAATTTCGCTCAGAAATTCATCATATACAGTATTTCCAAATTTGTTCATTAAGTTCTTTATCTTTTGTTCAAAACTTTTTTCTTCTTCTGCATATTTAATTTCATAAGAAGGTATCTCTATCTTTTTAGGTTTTTGTGGAAATAACATATCTGAAGATGCGGTTTGCACCAATTTATCTCGTTCGTCTTTACTATATGTTATCCGAACTACCTGTTCGGGTTTTGGAGTAACCAAGCCCAACTGGTATCCCAATCGTGTTAAATTCTGCAAGTTTTCCAATTTTACCTTTTCAACTTTTAACGCCTCTATTTCTGCCATCATCGCCTGTAGTCCATAGTTTATATCCTCTTCTTTTTGTGTATCTGTTTCTTCCTCTTGCGTTTGATTTTGCTCTTTAGGTTCTGCAAAAAAACCTATTTTCTTGATTAGCTTTGAGAAAAAAGATGTAGAACTCGTATCTTTTGTTTGTTCATTTTCATCTTTTATTGTCTCTACAGAGGCTTCGCTTTTGTTATCCTTATTTACTTCCCTTAATTTATCGTGTTCTTTAAAGCCCCTCTCATTTTTAACCCATCGTGTAATATTCTTTTTTGCCTGTATCGTTAGATAGTCATAATGCCAGCGTTGGACATTTATATATAAATCTACTGCCAGCACTCCAAATACAATAAATACAGGGATGAGGTATAACGAACCGATAAACAATGCCTCTTTTCGTGTTTGTATAACTTTTTTACTCATTCATTTATCCTCTCTCTTGAAATATAATGTTGAATATATGTATCCGAAATTTTTTCAATGGCTCTTAACCTTGCACTTTTCGCTCTCGGGTTCATTCTTGTCTCTTCAGATGAAGGCGACAACGGTTTTGGCGTTAAAATTTTTGCGACAGGAGAAATTTGTTCTCTTAAAATACCCTCTGGAGATAAAATCCGCAATGGCTGTGATACAAAACGAAACACAGATTTTACAATTCTATCTTCACCGGAATGAAAACTAATTACTATAAACCGTCCGTTTATAGCCAATATTTTCAATCCTGCCCATAAACCTTTCCTCAGAAAAAATAATTCATTATTAACTGCAATTCGTAATGCTTGAAATACCTTACGGACTTCATCGGGAATACGATTAACATGAGGAAATTCTTCCAACACAGTTTGAACTATATCTGAAATTTTTTTGATTTTTCCTTCTTTCCTACGCATAATAATTTTTTTTGCAATACGATATGGCTTTACAACATCTCCATACTCTTTCAATGTTTTTGCAAGAGCATGTTCGTCCGTATGGTCTAAAAAATCACTGAGGGTTTCCTTTTCATTTGTATCCATACGCATGTCCAGAGGACCATCTTTCTGAAAAGAAAATCCGCGTTCTTCATCATCTAATGCAAAACTGGAAAGTCCTGCGTCAATTAAAATTCCATCTACTTCCTGAACACCTAACACATTAATTACCTTATCCATATCTGCATAATTGGCATGATATATTTTTACTCGTTTCTCGTTTTCAAATTTTTTAGAACATATCTGTATTGCTTTGGGGTCTCTGTCTATTCCGATAACCATACGGGGAGAGAGGGCTTCGAGAATGCAAGAAGTATGTCCACCAGCACCTATCGTCGCATCAACAAAAATACCCTTCTCTCTCTCTTGGAGGAGATTTATTACCTCCTTTGCCATTACAGGAATATGATATGTTTCATTGGTCATAAATTCTTGACATGATAAGTTAAAAAATTTCCAGTAAATAAATTTACTGGAAAGAATTGTTGATTTTATGCGGCTAATTTGAATGAGTCAACGGCACCCGTTTCAGTTGCATATATTTCAAAATAATGCCATATACCCAGAAAACGGAATAACTGCTCGATAAAGATGCTCGGTTTGACCAATTTTAGGTCTCCACCTTTTCTTCTTGCCATTTGAAGGCATTCTAATAAATACCCTGCCGAAACCTGGTCCATCATCTCTACATCTTGCAGGTTCAATACCACACAACTTTTCCTATGCTTGATGTAATCAGCGATGGCAAGTCGCAGTTCACACACATTTTCCTCATCAAGACTACCGGAAATCCTGAAGAGGATTACATGCCCATAATTAAGTTTTTCCATGTCCATAGCCACTTGCTCCTATTGTGATAGGTTTTGATTTATATTTGTTAGTGGAAATAATTCCTCCATAAAAATTTTCATATCTGCTTGAACATTATTGTTTTTAAAGAAATCGTCCCATAATTTTTCATTCCATACTTCAAGATACATACCACAACCAGCTATTACAGCATTATCCAAAATCTCTGCCCAATTGCGAAATGGTGCCGGTAATGTTATGCGATATTGTCCATCAGGTCTAACCTGAACAGACCCACCAATAAAACGACGGCGTAGAAGTTGAGCCTTAGGATTTAATGTTGGCAATTGCTCTAATTTATCCGTTATCTCTTTCCAAATTTGTGAAGGGAATAATAAAAGATTATTTTCAAATCCGCGTGTCAGATACCAGACCGTATGGTTATTATCAGACATAATGGATTTTAAGGATGAAGGAATTAATATCCTGTTCTTATCATCCAGAGTGACATGATATTCCGACTGATATATTATCACTATTTTACTCCACAAAATTATTAAAGAATTACTAATTAATTACTATATAATATCACTTAGAATCCATTTTGTCAAGTCGAAAATAATAATTTTATTAAAATATTTTATTCCCATTTTTTTACAAAAAAATCCCCTCGAAAAATTTCAAGGGGATTAAATTTCTAAGTTTGTTAGACTTAAATTATGAATTAATTATTTCTTCCGAAATTTCTATTTGTGTCTCCAATTTTTCTCCTGAGTTTATCATTTCCTCCCATGTAACAGTTCGGTTTTGATAAGCCGCCATCCTACCCAAAATACTCGTCAAATTGCTATATGCAGATTCTTCAAGATTATTTAAATATTTACCGCTCTTGATTGATTCATAGAAATCCTTGATATTATTTACTGCACCTGCTTCGTAAATATCTGAACTTTTTCCACCTTCCCAACTATCGGATTTTCCTTCAATAGTCACAATACCTCCATAATGGGTATCTGCTGTTCCAAGAGAGCCATAAAGTCGCATGCATAAATCATCATAACCATAAGTAAATTGACCACTACTGAAATCAACAATAACATCATCGGGATATGTAAATTGAACGCAGAAATGGTCCCAGCAATCACCCACATCCGTTCGTGCTTTTCTACCACCTGTGCCAAAGGCTTTTAATGGATGTGATTTCAAATACCAATTCGCCATATCAATCACATGGATATTTTGCTCAACAATAATATCCCCTGAAAGAACTTTATCAAAAACCCAATTTTTCAAACTTGCCCCAGGAGTTCCTGGTTCTGCTTGTTTTCCTAATCTACTGCAATAATAATAGCATTGTCCAATAACGGGGTCACCAATCATACCGCCATGAATTCGTTTTACACATTCTTTAAATAGCTCATAATTTCGTGTTTGAAAATCCACCAGCATGCATAATTTGCCTTGATATTTTTTTGAAATATCTATCAAAGATAAGCAGCCCTGCACATCTACGGCAATAGGTTTGGCTAAATAAACATGTTTCCCTTTTTCTATAGCCGATAGAACCTGCTGAGGATGGAAATACGGTGGACTTTCAATAGCAACTGCTTCTATATCGGTTTCTAATAGTTGTTTATAACCATCCAATCCAACAAAAACATTTGATTCAGCAACATGGCATTCCTCTGCTACTCGCATAGCCCGTTTACGAAACACATCATGGACTGCTGTTATCTTAAAAGGTGCATTTTTTTCAAACAAATGTGCTATCCACCGACCTCTACCTCCACAACCTATCAAGCCCAATTTTATTTTTTCGTTAGTTTCACTTCCAAAAACAACTCTGGGAGACAAAAGGGTAATTGCACCTGTTCCTAAGGCTACTGTTTTAATAAATTCCCGTCTTGAACTGTTACTAAAATTTTCTGTTTTCATTTTTACATCCTTTTCTGTTAATTGTTAACCGAATAATTGACGAAGAAAATCTAAATTCTTCTTAAAATCATTTACTTTATTCATTGTAGGTAATCCTGTTTCTAAAACAAGCCATCCTTTGTAATTAACTTCTTTTACAGCCTCGGCAATAGGCTCCATTTTCACTTTCCCTTTACCTAAATAGAAAGCACCATCCTTGAAATGTATTTGACATATTTTATCTTTAAGCATTCGTATCTCAGCAGGAACATCATAACCATTATATGTAGAATTGCCAACATCATAGTATACCTTGCATGCATCGCTTCCTATTTTCTCTAAAATTTCCATATTTTGTTGGGCAGATAAAGTATTTTCAATACCCAAAATAATCCCTTTTTCTTTTGCTTTTGGAGCACATTCTTTCAAACGGTTTATTACTTCTGCTACATCATTATTCTTCAATCCATTCTTATCTCTTAAATCCCCTTTACCAAAGAAAGCAAGCAATATTACTTTTGCATTCAACTCCTTTGCAGAATCAATGGTATCCAGAATCCAATTTATTGCTCGGGGTTCACTGGCTAATGGGGCATCGTTCAAAAGACCCATAGCAATAGAAGGAATAACGATTCCCGTTTCTTGCATTTTTGATTTATACTGTTCCTTTAATTCTGAATTAGCAATGGCAATTTTATCTTCTGGTTTTCCTGCAGAAATTTCTACACCATTCAAACCAATTTGTTTAGCTAGGTCAAGAGCCGAAGGACCCTCAGTCCATAGGGACCAATCACATGCTGCAAAAGAGTATTCTATCTTTCTTTCATCACCGAATAGAGAATGGGACAATCCGAAAGCCGAAAGACCTATTCCTGTAACTTTTAAAAATCTTCGTCTTGTTAAGGACATTGAGTTTCTCCTTATAGTTAGATGTTATTTAAAAGTGCTATTTCACATCTATTATGATTTATTTTTATAATTCTATCCAAAACAAATCATTGAAAGAAACTAAAAAGGAAATCCTGCTATAGAAAGGAACCATTATGAAATGGGGCAGAATTATTAATGAACAAGGTAATATTTTGTACATAACTATTGCAGAAGATAATAATCTATATGAACTTGAAGGGAACCCATTTGATAACTCATTAAAGATGACTGATAAAAAAATTTTGCCCAAGAAATGGCTTCCCCCTGTTAATCCTCCGGCTATCTTATGTATTGGATTAAACTACAAGGGACATGCCAAAGAAACAAATAAACCCATACCTGAATACCCTGTTGTTTTCATGAAAAATCCGTCTGCAATTACTGCTCATCTTGACCCTATAAAAATTCCTGAGGTTTGCAATAATGAGGTAGATTATGAAGGGGAGTTGGTAATTATCATAAAATCTGATATAAAAAATGTAAAAGTAGAAGAAGCCCATAACTATATTATGGGTTTTACTATCGGGAATGATGTTTCTGCGAGAAGATGGCAAATGGAATTAGGAGGGGGACAATGGGTTCGAGGAAAAAGTTTTGATACCTTTGCCCCTGTGGGTCCTTTTGTGCTTCCTATAAGTGATATAAAAAATAAGGATTTCTTTCAGATTACAACAAAGGTAAATCATCAAATTATGCAAACGGGAAATACTTCCGATATGATTTTCTCTCCTTTTGAATTAGTATCTTTTCTAAGTCAGGATACAACTTTGAAAGCAGGCACTCTTATTTTTACAGGAACTCCTTCGGGAGTAGGTTGGGCACGCTCTCCTAAAATAACTCTATCCAAGGGGGATATTGTTGAGATAGAGATTTCATCTATAGGAACTCTGAAGAACACTGTTATTGCATAAAGTAAAAAATAAAATCAGCATACAGAAAATTTCTGTATGCTGATTGGAATTATCAAACTGTTACTATCTTTGCCTATTCTGCAATATCGAAAACTCTCATAATTGCAGCGAGTTCAGCAACCATGGGTGGTTCACCCGGAAAACGAACAAAGGCTACATGCCCATCCATATATAAAATGTTACTACCACCCGGGATATGGTTAAATTTTGCTACCTGGTCAGAGACATTATCCCACATAACAAAAATGGAACTCTGTGCCTTTGCACTTGCAGCAGGATTATTAATATCTGTAATTAAAAATCGTTCTATACCTTCTCTTAAACGATATACAATCGTTCCACCACCATTTCCTAATCCTTGTGAAACCTGTCTGTCATTATCCGCTTCTCGCATAAATCCATTTGCATCTCCGGAAAGAAAATAAGGTCTCAATTTATCAATCATATCTTCCATTACTTCAATAAATTGGGCTGCTCCTTCTGTAATAGAAGGGTCAAGAGGATTTCCAATTATAGTCGCTAATGCCTGCAATGAAGCCGTAGATTTTTTAGGATATTCACTTCCACAACGGTCAAACACAAAATCCGCATAGGTATAACTCGCATCAATCCCTTCTACACCTTGCTGACGATTTCCGTCTATCTTTTGTAACATTGTGAATTCTTTCGTCTGAGGGTCCATAAAGTTATCTAATTTATCTTTCGCATCGGAAGGACAGAAAATTATTGCCGGGTCGGTAAGATATTCCGGATATATAGCACTAATTAATGGACCAAATGCCATACAAGGACGAGCACCACAACCTAATTCCAATTCACTGGGGGGGAATTTTCCTCCGGGGGATTCATTGGCATACATTTTAAAAACAAGTCCCCATTGTTTTAAATTATTAGCACAGGAAGAACGGCGAGCCGCCTCACGAGCGCGAGCTAACGCTGGAAGTAAAATTGCAGCAAGGATACCAATAATGGCAATAACAACTAAAAGTTCGATGAGTGTAAAACCAGTTCGTTTCATTTTTTATTCTCCTTAAATAATGTTAAATTTTATAATTGGTTGAACCAATTTATATAATATATCAAATAATTACTTATTTGTCAAATAAAAAACTGGAATTGGTGGAACAATTATGGAAAGTAAAAAAAATTACAAAAATTCTTCTTCAACCCGTTCAAAAAAAATTGCAGATGAACTATGCAGGAAAATTGCTAATAAAGAATACAAATCGGGGGAAAAATTACCTACAGAACGGGAACTGGCAGAACAGTTCAAAACAACGCGACATAGCATACGAGAAGCATTAAAAAGATTAGAGGCATTAGGTTTGGTCAAGATTCGACAGGGCTCGGGCATTATTGTGCAGGATATTGACCTGATTGGAGGACTTGAATTATTTGATACTTTAATCTGTGATGAAAATGGAATGGTCAATTTACCTTTATTAAAAGACATTCTTGAATTCAGAGATAATATGGTTCGTCAAGTTGTTCATCTTGCGGCGGAAAGACATACTCAGGAGGAATTGGACGAACTTCGTTATTTATTTCAAAAAAGAAAAACAACCATATACAATCCAGAAGAATTACAGAAACTAAATGAACGCTTTTTCCGTCTTTTCTCACAAGCGACACGAAACCAGATTTACGAACTTTTATACAACACAATGTGGCAAGCCTTTCTTAAAATCAATGAAATGGTGGATATTGTTCTAATTGGGAAACAAGAATTAGATCGACTTGCTGAACGCATATTAGAAGCCTTTGAACAACGCGACGGTGATTTGGCAGAATTACTCATAACACGACATCTCGAAGCAGTTCGTAAACAGTTTGAAACTAACTTAAAAGACATTTCTACAAAATCTTAATGATTAAAAGCAATAAGGATTTTTTTCTATGTCCAAACAACGAATACATCTTCTCTGTAATGCACATTTAGACCCATGTTGGTTATGGGAGTGGGAAGAAGGTGCTGGGGAAACCCTCTCTACCTTTAAAACGGCTGTAGAATTATGTGAACAATTTGATGAATTCATTTTCAACCATAATGAAGCCGTTCTTTATAAATGGGTAGAGCAATACGCCCCTGATCTATTTAAAAGAATTCAGGTTCAGGTGCAAAAAGGTAAATGGAACATAATGGGGGGATGGTTTCTACAACCAGATTGTAATATGCCATCTGGAGAATCTTTTGTGCGTCAGGTCCTTGTTGGTAAAAATTATTTCAAAGAAAAATTTGGTGTAGAACCTGATACCGCAATAAATTTTGACCCCTTTGGACATTCGCGGGGATTGGTTCAAATCCTTGCAAAATCAGGATATAAATACTATCTTTTTGGAAGACCTCATGCAGAAATATTTTCTTTACCCGAAAAAGGATTTATCTGGAAAGGATATGATGGTTCTGAGGTAATAGCCTATCGTTTTATGGGTTGGTATAATGCCCCCTTAGGGAAAGCACGAGAAAAAGTAGAACAATGGATAAAAAAACATCCTGACCATCCCATAGGGCTTGTTTTATGGGGTGTGGGGAATCACGGCGGAGGTCCCTCTTTTAAGGATTGTAAAGATTTAAGGGAACTTATCCAATCTACCGATGAAATAGAGATTTTTCATTCTACAACAGATTCTTTTTTCAAAGAATTGCAAGAAGAACAAAGGATATTTCCCCAATTAGAACGAGACTTAAATCCGTGGGCTCCGGGTTGTTATACTTCGCAAATTCGAATAAAACAAAAACATAGGAAATTAGAAAATGATTTATATATGACTGAAAAAATGGCAAGTGTATGTGCCATTCAAGGGCTGTTAGAGTATCCTACTGATGAATTTCATCAAGCATTGGAAAATCTTTTATTTGCTGAATTTCATGATATACTACCCGGCTCTTCCATTCCTCCTGTAGAGGATACAGCCTTACAGATTTTAGACCATGGATTGAATATCATTTCCCGTGTTAAAGCCCGTTGTTTTTTCTCTTTATGTAAATTAAATGAGGATTCTCCTTCAGATACTGTCCCTTTATTTGCATATAATCCCCATCCATTCCCTGTAAAATCTATTTTTGAAGCAGAGTTTTGCCTTCCTGATTTTAACTTTGAAGATTCTTTTGTTCTACCGGTAATGTCTATCCGCGGGAAATCAATTCCTTCTCAGGTAGAAAAAGAATATGGGAATGTTGCCGTAGATTGGCGTAAAAGAATGGTTTTTATGGCCACATTGCCTCCCTCACAAATCACACAGATTGATATAAAGGCAGATACAATACTCCCCCAAAGACCTCAACCCGATGTGAAAATCAAAAATGAAATTATAGAAATTAAAGGAGACAACACACATATAGGGATAAATACCCAAACAGGGCTTATGGATTTTTATCGTATAAATGGCGATGATTTTCTTCAAAGTTCCGCTTTCTTACCTATGGTAATTAAAGATAATGAAGACCCTTGGGGAAGTGAAGTTTTAAACTACAAAGAAATCGAGGGCGTTTTTTCTCTATTAGAAGAAACAGAAGTCCCAAAAATATACGGCATTCAAAAAGACAAATATCCGCCTGTACATGTCATTGAAGATGGAGAGGTCAGAACTGTTGTTGAGGCTATTTTTAAATATAACAACTCCTATATAGTTATTCACTATAAGATACCGAAAGTATTCCCGGAAATAGAAATACAGGTTCGTGTTTTTTGGTTTGAAAAAGACCGTATGTTAAAACTTTCTATTCCTTTACCATGGAATGATACCGAATATATAGGGCAGGTTGTCTTTGGAAAGGATAAATTACCCGGAGAGCAATACGAAGCTGTTTCACAAAAATGGGTTGCAGGATACAGTCCAGATAAGAATATGGCATTAACAATTATCAATGATGGCATTTACGGCTCTGATTTTATAAACAATACCATTCGTCTTACACTTCTCCATTCACCTGCTTATTCCTCTTTACCTTTTAAGAACCGTCCCTTAGTACCTCAGGACCGATTCACTCCCCGAATGGAGCAAGGAGAACGGATATTCCGTTTTTGGATATCAGGTGGAAATGCACAGGAAAGATTTCAAGTAATAGACAATGAAGCATTAGCACATAACGAGAAACCTATGTTTCTTTCTTTTACTCCTACACAAAAAGGAAAACCTTATTCAAGTGCAATTATAATAGAAAATCCTTCTATCATACTTTCTGCATTCAAAAAAGCAGAAAAGAAAAATGGTTATATTCTACGATTATTTGAACCCACAGGGAATACACAGAAAACAGATATAAATATTCCTCCCCTTGATTTAAGTTTTTCGGTTTCTTTTCAGGGTTTTGAAATAAAGACTTTTTATATTGACACTTTACTAAAAAAAGTTTTTGAGTGTAATTTACTTGAAGAAGAAATGAAAGATTAAATATATTGCACAAAGTCTTTTATTTCTTTACGAGGTGGTGCCGAAGGAACATCTGCGGGAAATCCCAGTGGCATTAATGCAACCAATTCTTTGTCATCATCAAGTTTTAATATTTTTTGAGCCGATTTTTGGTCTAAAAGTCCTACAATTACAGTTCCTAAACCTAATGAATGAGCAGACAGTGCTATATTTTGAGCAAAGACACCCATATCAAATAACAACCAATCACCAAAAGGAGTGCATGCATTCCCTTTGTAAAATCCCGAAATATTTTTCTTAGCACAAAGACATAGTAAAATAGGGGCATCTACAATTGCTTGATATGAGGGATTGCCAGAAGGAACCGTTTTTTGAAGTTCTTCTTTTATTTTTCCATCTTTTACTACAATAACATGCCAGCATTGCGTATTTGCCCATGATTGAGCCCATCTCCCTGCTTCCAGAACAGTATTTAATAATTCATCAGAGATAGGTTTATTCTGATACTTGCGAATAGTTCTGCGTTCTTTAATTACTTGAAGTAAATTGTTCATAATATCCCTCCTTACAGTTGTTATTCATTTGTTAAAACTACTATTGTAATAATATTAACATATCCTATAATCAAAACCCTATAGAAGGAGCATAACATGAAACGATTACAATTTATTTTTATACAATGTTCATTGCTTTTTGCTTTCTTAATTATTTTATCTCATGCACAGGGACAATCTGTTGCACTGCAAGAGGGCAAAGACTACCTTGTTATATGCAAAGATGGAGGTGGAGGGGCTTATGAGGCTTTCCCCGATGTATGCAGACTACCTGATGGAAGATTGCTTTGTGTCTTTTATGATGGCTATGAACATGTATCATTACCTAATGAAGCGCACCCTAAGGGAGGGCGGATTTCTGGTATATTTTCAGAAGATGAAGGAAAAACATGGGGGCAGCCATTTATTATTTATGATGGTCCCTACGATGACCGTGACCCATCTATTGCAGTAATTGATAATAGCAAGTTGGTTTGTAATTTCTTTTCTTTAAAGCCCCTTGAAAATCAGAAAAGTCGTTGGGAAGGATTGGGAACATGGATGATTTTATCTGAAGATTGGGGGAAAACATGGTCTGAGCCTAAACAAATTTCTTCTGAGTACTATTGCAGTTCTCCGATACGAACGCTTTCAGATGGGACATTAATAATCAGTCTATATGCAGATGAGCGAAAAGAAGGATGTGGAGCCGTATCTTTTTCAAAAGATAAAGGGAATACCTGGTCTACTCCCGTAGATATTGATTACGGAACATTAAAACTTGACGCAGAACCCGATATATGTGTATTAAAGAACCAAAATTTATTTATTGCTCAACGAGGACATAGCCATTTGCCTATGGGATTTTCAATATCTGCTGATGACGGTAAAACATGGGAAATCAGTAAGGCACTACCTTTCCCGGGACATTGTCCTTATCTACATCGGGCACCGTCGGGAGTTTTATTAATGGGTATTCGCTACCCTAATAAAGGAACCTGTATAAGTGTAAGCACAGACGATGCTATTTCCTGGAACGAACCGATATTGGTAGACCCATGTATAGGTGCATACCCGTCTATGGTAACATTAAAAGATGATAGTATACTTATTGTTTATTATGAAGAAGGACCTTCATCTAATTTAAGAGCAAGAAAATTTAAGATTGATACTCAAGGAAAAATTGAATGGCTATCATGGACAGAAAAACCCTAACAGTTAAAAAGCATTTTTTATCCAATGAATAGATATAGAAGGTTCCCATGTTATTGCAACAATATCAAAACGAAAGTATTTCGTTTGTGGGGCATATCGAGTAATATATCGGTTTCCTGCTTTCTTTAAATTTTTTCTTTTCTTATAATCAACTTTATCTTCGGGATAACTCCATTTATCATTTCGACATGTTTTTACCTCAACAAAAACCAGTTCTTCCCCATCTCGTGCAATTAAATCAATTTCATATTTACCTATTCTCATATTCGTTCCCAACACTTTTAATCCCTGATTTTTTAAAAATCGGACAGCCTCATTTTCCCCTTCTCTACCCAAATCTTTAGGTGTAAGTTCTCTATCTATTTTTATAAAAGGAAATATTTTCAGTAACCAATTAACCATTTATTTCAATAGGGGTTTCTTTATAGTTTTTGTTTAAATACAAAAAAAATTGCCCATAGGGCTGTTGTTGACGAAATGATATTTTTCTTTGTCGGCACAACTCTAATATTGCCAGAATTACACAAACCTTTTCTATCGTTGTTTTGCATTCTTTTAAAAGTTCTACAGAGGAAATACTTTGTTGTGTTGATAATATATCCCATATTTCGGTAATTTTTTCTTCTACTGTATATTTTTCAAGTTCTATCCATTGCACAGAAGGTTCCAATAGATAACGCAAAACTTTCTTTATGGCTTTCATCAAATCCGCAAGTGTAACTTCAATCCATTCTTCTTGGACAGAAGGTTCTAAATAAGAAGGAAATTGTCGCGGTAGATAATCAGCGTTTTGTTCTTCTAACTCTCCTAATTTTTTTCCCAGTTCTTTAAATTTCCGATATTCTAAGAGACGCTCTACTAATTCCAATCTCGGGTCTTCCTCTTCGACCTCTTCTTCTTCGTCCGTATCCGGAGGAAGGAGCATTCGTGATTTAATCTGGATAAGCGTGGCTGCCATTACAAGAAAATCGCCTGCAATTTCTAACTGCCTTTCCTTCATCAAATCAAGAATTTCGAGATATTGTTCCGTTATCTGAACAATTGGAATATCAAAAATATCTATCTCTTGCTCTTTTATTAGATAAAGAAGTATTTCAAAAGGACCTTCAAACTGTTCTAATTTCAGTTTTAAGGTATCTTTTGATAATATATCGTCAATATTATTTTGGGTATCTGTTTTTTTCATTACTACATATCCAAATATTTACAGCATTTTCCCGTTATATATTCTTTTCCTCTTAGTCCCGAAAATAATACATTATTTTACCATTTATAAGACTAACTCGAAAAATATTATTTTCTAATTATCTGCTATTTTTTTTACTATCCCCGTCATTTTATCTTTTTCCTCCTTTTTTGTATCCGATGTAGCAGGTTCCGTCGAAGATTCTTTTATTTCAGACTCTTCTACAATAGAAAATAGAAAGCATTCGCTTATTCGTGGAAAGGGCATTTCAAAAGCTCGCCAATTTATACAATAAACACCCGGTTTCAACTCACTTACAGGTTTCAATAGAAATAAACTTGTATCCATTTCTGAAAGAAATTTGGTATGGGTTAAAACGGGTTTATCAGGAATCCATATTTTTCTTTCTTGAGGCACTGGGGTATCTTTTCCATCAGACTGTTTTTCCGTTTTATCTACCTTTTTATCTGATTTCATTTCATCCACTTTGGGGACATATTCTTTCATTTGATACATAGTTACATCGTATTGAGGCAATCGGAAAACATAAAGTTTGGGGAAGGTATCTTTAACTTGTGTTATCTCACTTAATTTTATGGAAGGAACAGAATTTTGTTTTTCTATCTGTGTTCTTTCTATTTTTCCTTTTATCAAGGGTAAATATCTGTTTTTTGCATTATCAAGGAAATACACACCGGGGGTTGAAGGTTTTGGGGTAAGAAATATATCTGTTAATGTAATATATTTTTTTTCAGCAAAATGTATCGAAACAGTAAAAGGGAGGTAATCTGATTTTATAAACTCTAACTTACTAATAGGCTTTGAAAGGCGAAAGACAAAACTTCCTTTCGTGTTTGTTACTACATGGCTAAATATCTCAGGACTGGAAACACACACTCCGGGGAGGGCTTCTCCATTAATAGCAAATACTTTCCCTTGAATTGTATAAATTCCTTCACATGAAGATAAAAATATAAGTAAGGAAATAAACAAAAAACAATTCAATACTTCCTTTATTAAAAGATTTTCCCTTTCCATTTGAACACCTTTTTATACTGAGTAGTAGATATTAATCAGCAATGGTATGTTCAAGAACCTGCTCAATCGTAGTAAAACTTCGTGCGGCAAGAGCAAGTGCATTTTGTCGTAGCGTTTTCATTCCACATGCTATGGCTTGTTTTTTAATCTCATAACCTGAAGCACGATTCAAAACCAGAGGCTGTAATTCTGGCCAGTTCAACATAGCCTCAAGACAAGCAATTCGTCCTTTGTAACCGGTTTCTTTACACTTCGGGCAACCTCGTCCTCGGACAAATTGAGGATTTGGAATATGCGGAAAGCCTTTAAATTGTACTCGTTCTAATACACTACGGTCTACAGATATACTTTCTTTGCAATCTTTACAAACTCATTTCAAAAGTCGCTGTGCCGCCGCAAGGGCTACTGAAGATTGGACAAGGAAAGGTTCTACCCCCATATCAATCAAACGCGGGAATACACCTGCAGCATCATTTGTGTGTAATGTACTTAAAACAAGATGCCCTGTTAATGCAGCCTTCACTGCAATATCGGCTGTTTCTCCATCACGGATTTCACCGACCATCACAATATCAGGGTCCTGACGCAAAATTTGTCGTAATGCCTCTGCAAAGGTAAATCCAATTCGAGGTTGCACTTGAACCTGATTTATACCAAACAATTCATATTCTATAGGGTCTTCTACAGTTACGATATTGTATTCAATGGTGTTAAGACGAGTTAAACAACTATAAAGAGTGGTGGTTTTTCCACTTCCTGTAGGTCCTGTTAAAAGAATCATCCCATGAGGTAAATCTAACGCATGATACAATGCTTGTAAAGGTTGGGGTTCAAATCCCATATCTTCGAGATTCAATACCAAATTACTCTTATCCAATACACGCAATACTATTTTTTCCCCATATTTACAGGGTAGAAAGGCAACACGAAAGTCAATCTCTCTATTACGAAATTTAATTCGAAAACGCCCATCCTGAGGGAGACGATGTTCATCAATTCGATAACCTGATAGAATTTTAAATCGTGCAACAAGATTTGATTGCATGGATTTTGGTGGAGATTTTGCTTCTTCGAGAGCACCATCTACACGATAGCGAATACGAATAATCTTTTCAAAAGGTTCAATATGTATATCAGAGGCACCTCTTTCCAGGGCATCTAAAACAATGAGGCGTGCCATCTTTTTTACAGGTTCATCTTCCTCAACAGATTCTATTTTACTAACATCTTCAACCTCTTCAGATGAAGATTTAAGTTCTTCAAGTTCTTCTTGTTGTGAATGCTCGGCTAATAAAGAAGCATATATTTCCGATGCTCTATCACCGCTATAATTTTTTTCTATTACATCATGAAGTTCTGATGGCATAGCAATGACAGGTTCAATTTCCTTTCCGGTAATCATCCGAATATCATCTAAAGCAAGGATATTTAAGGGATTTGCCATTGCAAGTGTTAAAATATCCCCTGTCACGGATATGGGTAAAACTTGATATTGTTTTGCAAGCCCTTCTGGCACTTCGGCAAGCACCTCTTTGGGTATTGCATAATTAGAGACACGGATATGGGGAATTTGAAGTTGTTCACTAAGCGTTTCTACCAGTTCTTCCTCTGATATATATTTCTTTTCAAGTAATATATCCTGAAGATTCTTCCCGGTCTGTTGTTGAATCTTTATACATTCATTTAATTTCTCTTTTGTAATTACTCCCAAATCGAGAAGCATTTCAGGTAATCGCTTTTTAGCTATTCTCACACTCAATCTCCTAAATATATGAATACTCTAATTGTCTTTTATATTTATATTATAAACGAAATCTACAACATATATATTTCTTTAAATTCACGCCGCTACAACTCCTAAATGACTTAATATTTCATCTGCCATCTCACAGGTAATGCTTTGTCCAACCAATTTTGCAAAGGCAATAATCTTTTTCAACGAACCCATCATTTTGCGAACATCATTGGGGACACGCATGGCTATTAAACCTAACACTTCTTCTGGAACCTGAACCCCTGCTTCCTTAACTTGATTTCGCAAAATTTGCATTCGTGTTTCCCATTCGGGTGATTTTAATTCGGCTACAATTCCACTGGAAAAACGTGAAACCAATCTTTGTTCTAACATACCCAAACGGTCGGGGGCTTTATCACTGGCAATAATAATTTGCCTTTTATTTTGATGAAGGACATTGAATACATGGAAAAATTCTTCCTGGGCTTCAACCTTTCCTCCTAAAAATTGAATGTCATCAAGAATTAATACATCCCAGTGGCAATAATTCTCACGAAATAGGTCTAAGGCTCCTTCTTTTAATGCTTCTGTTAATCTCCTTGAAAAATGGCTGGCAGATACATAACCTACTCTCATTTTGGGATGTTTTTTTAGTATCCCGTTACCAATAGCACTAATTAAATGCGTTTTCCCAATACCTACATTTCCATAAAGAAAATAGGGATTGTATTCGGTTCCCGGATTTTCTGCAACTGCTTTACTCAATTTAAATGTAAATGCATTCACAGTACCGGGGAAAAAATTATCAAAGGTAAGCGTTTCCAGCGGTTGTTCGGATTCAAGGGCTTTCCAAACTTCTTTGTCTGATTCCTCCACTTCCTCCGGAGGTGCTGTTTGACTATTTCCAAAGGGAGAAACGGCAGATAATCTCCGTTTTTTCTCTTCTAATGTTTCTATTCGTTTCCCCTCCATTATGGTTAGCGTTTCTACTAATTGGGCAGTTTGTTGCACGGATTCCAAGGTTGTCTCTGTTAATCGGGCTATCTTTTCTGTCTGGACACCTTGTATTTCCTGTGTTTTTTGTACGGATTCTTTCAACTGTTCTACAACTTCTTTTAATTCAGGAATGATGGGGGGGTCTGTTTTTGGTTTTTCTTCTTTTACTTCCAGACGCTCCCGTTCTCTATCTTTTATGATTTCCTTGATTGCCTGAGTCGTTGTCTGCTGAACGGATTGAAGGACTGATTCCGTAATTTGAGCAAATTTTTGCACTTGCGATTCCTGAACTTTACGATTTTCAAGAATGGCTTCATCTAATTTTCTAATTGCTTCCGTAAGATTTAATAAAATAGGGTCGGGTTCTCCTGTTTCTTCTCCTTGTTTAAATTCTTCTACCAATTTGGATATTGTGGATTCCAAAGTAGTTTGAAGTCCATTCACGATAGAATCTTTCACAGCCACAAGAATTTCTTGTGTCTTCTCAGGGGTAACCATCTGCGAAGAAATCTTTTGGTCTGTATTATCTACTTTCTCAACAATCTTTTCTACAGTCTTAGCTACCTCTTCTGGAATTTGCACTATAACACGAGTTGAATTCTGTATCTCATTCGATACTGAATTGAGCAACTGATTTGATAATTCACTTATGCCATCTCGTATTACAATTGCTAACTGTTCCGTATTTGTCTGGAAATTCTTTTCTCTTAAAGATATTTCTTCCTTCAATTGAGTTATCATTGTAGTGATAGCTTGCTGGAAAACACCGGCGATATTGGACTGAATAACATTGGCTATTTGGGTCTGCCCTTGAACCATATCTTCATTTATTTTTAAGTAAATATTCTGAGCCACCTGAGTAATAGATTCTCTATACACAGTACTTAGTTCCTGCACCAATTCAGCAAATCGCTCTTCAGAAATAGACGGCGTTGAGGAGTGCGTTGGTGGAGGCATTGGAATATTAATATTTACTTGTGTAAGAGATTCGCGAATAGATTCAGAAAGAATCTTTGGAAGTTCGCGTATTGCCTGTACAACAGAGGTATCAACAACTATCTCCTTGGTAATAGGAGTTTGTGTAGTTTTTTCTCCAATTTCTCGGATAGCGGGGGAAACCCGATTTTCGTGGAGAAATGTATCCTCTGTTTTCTCTGATATTTTCTCTACTTCTTCCAGAACAGATTCTGGAAGAATAGGTTCTGATTCGACAGGACTTTCTGTTTCTGATGTTTCCGTTTCTAACATCCCCAAACCTAATGAATCAGAGGTCAGGACAGACATCATACCACTGCTTTGTTTGCTTTTATGAAAAGCCTTCTCAAAAGCCCGATTTAAATCATCCCAACTACACAATATCGGTTTTATTCTTAAATCCGAACAGTAATTTTTCACCTCTTCCAGAGCATCTGTATCTAATGGGTCAACCATAGCTACAGTCAAAATTCGACCCAATTTATCTATAGGAAGCAAATATCTTTTTCTACAAATTTCTTCGGGAACAAGATGTATAACCTCAGGTGAAATATCATATTCGACAAGATTGATGTGCGGTATTTTACATTGCTTAGCAAGACATGCCGATACAGCCTCCTGTTTAATAAAACCTTTTTCAACCAATATTCTCCCTAAAAAACCTCCTTCTTCTGACTGTATCTTTAATGCCTCTGCTAATTGCTCTAAAGTGATTAATTTCTCTTCAAGAAGTAAATCTCCCAGTCTTTTATGGGCTATCTCTCCACGGGTTTCCTGAACCTCCTGATTTTTATTTTTCGTTCCTGTTTCTTTCTCTACTGGAGCTTTTGTTTTGCCGACATTTTTTTTCTCTACTTCTGAATCTTTTCGCCAACTTAACATTTCATATCCTTTTTGAATGACATTTCACTAATATGCTCATTGCTTCAATTACCATAACTATAATATTATATTGTAATATTGTTTGTAAACAATTTATTAATATCAAATATTAATTTTCGCATTTTAAATTCTATCATTTTTCGTATGATAAATGAAATATTTTTTAAGAGGCTGTAAATGATTATCGGTTTTGATGGTAGATTAGCAAATGACATTCATAAGGTAGGTAGTGGTCAATTTTGTTATGAATTATTAAAAGCCATTGAGCCTTTACTAAATAATGATAAATTAGTAATATATTTAGATTCTTTTCCAAAACCTTTTTTTCCTCTAAAAGAAAATAAAAATATTGAAATTAAGGTTTTACCGAAGAAAAAATTTTGGACTCAAACAGTTCTACCGAAAGAACTAAATGCGAATCCTCCTGATATTTTTTATTCCCCTTCCTTACAAACACCGTGCTGGGGTAATTGTCCAAAATCATGCACAATTTTTGATATAGCCTATTATGATTTCCCAACTGAATTCACATGGTCTGCACGATTCAAAGCAAAACTTGAACTAAATCTTGCCGTCAGAACAAATCAATTATTCATAACCATTAGTGATTCTTCCAAACAATCTATACTTAAACTATTTCCTGAAATTGAACCTCGATTACACAGAGTTTATTTAGGAGTGAGTAATAAGGTATCAAAAGCAACTGAAGAGGAACAAAATAAAACTAAAGAAAAGTATGGAATAGTAAATCCTTATATCCTTTATCTGGGTAGAATTCAGCCTCGAAAAAACATAATTCGTCTTATTGAAGCATACGAAGATTTATGTGACAATCATTCGGAAATTTTACATCATCTTGTAATAGTTGGTAGTTTAGGCTGGTTATATGAGCCTATATTAAATAAGATAAAAGGAAGCAAGTATGCTTATAAAATTCATTATTTAGGATACCTTGAAAATGAAGAGGAAAAGGTTGCTTTGATTAGTTCTGCTTCGGTACTTGTTCTTATTTCCTTATGGGAAGGTTTCGGTCTACCCGTCATAGAGGCGATGAACTGCGAAACCCCTATTCTTGCCTCTAATTGTTCTTCTATTCCTGAAATTGTTGCTGATAGTGGTATTCTTATTAATCCCTATGATATATCAGAAATATCTAAAAACCTTTATAAAATTTTAACAGATGAATCTCTTAGATTCCAATTATCTATTAAAGGCAAAGAAAGAGCAAAATTATTTTCATGGGGAAATACTGCCCAAGAAATACTTAATATCTTGCGAAACTACAAGAAATAGATACTTTTAACAGCATCTTATTTGCGATGTAAAGATAATCGAGGGCTGAATAGTAAAACGAATCCCAGAATCAGAATAGATAGAAAATAAAGAAATATTTGTATTCCCTGGCTAACCGATAATGCATCCTGTGGGGCTTCTGTTCCATCTAAATCAGGATGCAATACTACAATTAAGTAATCATTTAGTCCTAATCCAAAATTAATGCAGTTATTATATTCTGTCCGATTAGAATAGTTATCTCTATCTGCATCACCTATACCCGACAAGATTTCATCAACCGTTTTTTCAGTACTTTTTATTGTCTGGTATTCATTAACAAGATTTAATACCGAAAATACGGATTAGAATTCGCTACTTATTGATAACAATCCTGCAATAACATGTTCATAAGGCTGTAACCATAATTCATATTGTGGTTCTGTTCTGATTTTTGTTAAATTTTCTAAATATACACATGTTGCATCTAAACGCCAGTAGACGACAGGTTGACATAACACTTTCTTTAATAAGGCTATTTCCCAAGAATCTGGAATACCAGAGCCATCTAAGTCAGAAGTATTCCAGTTAAGAGTTGGATTTCCCAATCTATTTGATAGTTCTGCATAAAATAGATTTCCTTCGCCCACAAAATCAGGACAATCTGTTATATAATTACATATCACTGGCTCTCCTTCAGTTGTCCCTTCACCTTCTGTAATACCCTCTCCTTCAATAATTCCTTCTCCTTCCCCTGAAGGCAAACTTGCGTTCGTATAACCCATATCTCGTAAGAAAGCAACTTCAAAAGGTAAATATTCTCTTTTCTTTACTCCTGGAGCAATACTGGGGTCCATTATTGCACCCAAAGAATTCCAGTGACTGATACTGCTTCCACACTCAAAGGTGGAAGGAGAATAAATTCGAGGTCTTGTTCCCCAAACAGATGTTGCTTCAGGTCCAGCACAGTATACTCCATTATCACTACCAACAAAGTAACTATTTTGACCTATATAATAAAATGAGGAATTTATGAAATAATTGTTATTTCCTGTAACCAGATATGTATCCATTGCTGAATAAATATCCGGTTGAGAACCTGTCCAACCTGTTCCATTAGGCCTTGAGCCCCTACCGCATACAGAATCGTTATAAGCAATAGAAGATAAAAAACCAATCCCATGTGTAAATTCATGAATAAGAACACTTAACAAATCAAATTGCATAGGACCCGGGTCCCCTGTCCCTAAATAATAGTCATAATTCCAGTTTACGGTTAATTGCATATCTGGATAACCTGAACCATTAGGATCAACACTTCCATTTAACAAATGCTGGAATACACACCCATTATTAATACCCGGAGTTAAAGGTAAATACCAAACTACTATAGGACCAGCATTCGCCAAATATTGTCCTGCTAAAACAGTAGAAGAAACATTTATATCTACCCTACCTCCCGGTGTATTTAATACGCTTGCAACATATTCTAACGCATTTTGCAACACGGATTTTCTTTGCGAACCTAATGTTGGGTCATTAAAACCTGTATTAACATCTTGATAACTTATATTAAATGTAATACCATAAGCAGTAAATAAATCCTTTTGTTGTAAATTTTCATCTCCAAAGATAGATTTTCTATTGTCTTCTGTTAATTTAATTATCGTTCCATTTGAGTATGCAATAAGAGCTTGCATTTCCTGAGAAAAAGCAATTTTTGAAATAATACAAAATAAAATAACAAATATAATTCCATACCTTTTGAAAAAATTCATCTTCATTGATATTCTCCTTCCTAAAGTTTATTAAATTATAACATATAAAATAATTTATTACCATAAAAACTAAAGGTCTCTGACATTTCGCAATGCCAGAGACCCAGTATATCTAAAGTTTGTTATTACTTACACGGACCTGTCGAAACAAGTAGGTCTACATCTAGATTGCATGTATTAATCAATGGTGGTGTATTTAAGTCAGATGGAGGATATTGGTCTATCACATATCCTGCTGGGACAACATCATCACAAACATAAACTACATCATCTATGCTATATCCAAGTCCTGTTAAAATACTCGTTGCTAACCCTTCGGTATTCCCTACTACATACGGGAAGGTTACAGACATACATGGTCCACAAACTACATACAAATCCACTGTAATTGATGGTGTCGTTTCAGACACACAGGTATTTGATACAGGTAATGGGTCTTGATACAACACGAAACCTATTGGAGCTGTATTATCACATACAGAAATAATATCACCAATAGATAATCCATAGCCTATTATTGTTGATAACGCATTTGTAACTTGTTCGCCAACTACATTCGGGATAGTTACACAAGGACCACATGCAACGACTAAATCTACAGGACTACCTAATTCCGCTGTATTTCCACCAGTCGGGGCTTGCGAAATAACTGTACCTGCCGGATAATCATCACTGCATGCTTCTACAATATTTCCAACAGTAAGACCAGCATCTAAAATCTGTGAATTCGCAGATGCTAATGTCTCTCCTATTACATAAGGAACAATGGCATATTCTACTGTACCTTCACCTTCACCTTCGGGTGTTCCTTCCGGTGTGCCTTCGGGGGTGCCTTCCGGTGTACCTTCGGGGGTGCCTTCCGGTGTACCTTCGGGAGTCCCTTCTACTACGCCTTCAGGGGTACCTTCCGGTGTGCCTTCAACTACGCCTTCTGGAGTACCTTCTGGGGTACCTTCTGGAGTGCCTTCAACTACGCCTTCTGGAGTACCTTCTGG
>Ga0116168_1000258_pt1 | contig 55731 bp, 37 predicted proteins | sample AD_UKC129_MetaG_FD_89795 | JGI IMG/M metagenome (GOLD analysis project Ga0116168, IMG submission 89795) | Active sludge microbial communities of municipal wastewater-treating anaerobic digesters from Canada - AD_UKC129_MetaG | ecosystem: Engineered > Bioreactor > Anaerobic > Digestate | place... | reverse complement strand
TCAATTTTGTCGGGTCAGTGGCTAAGGGAGCCGAATGAGGTGTCGGCGGATATTGCGCCGACGGGCGGGGACGGCTGGGTGGATCTGGCGGATTTGGCCGAGCTGGCAGACAACTGGCTGATTGTCCAGTAGGCTCTTCTCTCTATCGTTCTCAAGCAAGGGGGTCCTGATGATGCAGGGTCTGGGGGTGAGTGTTTTCGTTTGGATAATTCTGGGGCTGCAGACACCCTCTGCGTTTGTCCATCCGGGGCTTCTGTCCACGCGAGTGGATTTAGAACGGATTCGTGCAAAGGTTGCGGCTGGGGAGCAGCCATGGAACGGCAGCTGGGACATCCTTGTGAGCAATACGAATTCATTTCTCCATACAAAATCGGAAGCGGTGCCGATTATCTATGCAGGTGAGGGACATTCGGAGAATTATATCCGGCTGGCTCGAGACTGTGCCCGGGCTTATCAATGCGCACTTCGTTATCAGATATCCGGCGAAACGGCGTATGGAGACAAGGCGGTGGAGATTTTGAACGCCTGGGCTTCTGTGATGACCGGCTGGCAGGGAGATACCAATGTCAGTCTGCGTGCCGGTCTATACGGATACCAGCTGGCCTGTGCAGCGGAGCTGATGCGGGATTATTCCGGCTGGAGTGCGGATGCTTTTGCGGCATTTCAAACGTGGATGCTTAATGTTTTTTACGCAAAAAATTCTTCTTTTCTTGCCTCTCATCACGGCACGTGCAGCAGCCACTACTGGGCCAATTGGGATTTGGCGAATGTTGCCTCCGTGATGGCGATTGGTGTGCTGTGCGATCGACAGGATATTTTCCAGGAGGGGCTGAATTATTTTTATCATGGGGAAGGGAATGGTTCTATTCGAAATGCGGTTCATTTTATTCATCCGGACGGATTAGGCCAGTGGCAGGAAAGCGGGCGGGACCAGGGACATACCTTAATGGGGGTGCCGCTGTTGGGAACTATTTGCGAGATGGCCTGGAATCAAGGGATTGACCTTTACGGATATGACGATAATCGAGTGCTGGCGGGCTGTGAATCTATTGCCAAATATAATCTGGGGCAGGAGGTGCCTTTTGTAATCTATATGACCTGCAGGTATCCCAACTGGCCGGCTCATTCGGCGGTTTCTTCGACGGCGCGCGGTCAAATGCGGCCCGGCTGGGAGATGATTTATAATCATTATGTCAACCGAAAAGGCCTGTCAGCCCCTTATACCCGGCGGTTTGCGGAGAAAGTTCGTCCGGAAGGAGGAGGGTTTAATTACGGGACGACCAGCGGCGGATTTGACCAGCTTGGTTTTACGACACTCACGCATACGCTGGAGCCGATTGCCTCCAAATGCGCACCGAGCGCCCTGCGGCTGACTGTTCAGGGCCGGCAGATTGTTTTGGCCTGGGCGGGTTCGGCTTCCGCTCAAAGCTACAATATCAAACGCCGTATCTCGCACGGCGGTCCTTATACGACGATTGCAAAGACGAAAGAGACACACTACACCGACAGTGGTTTGACGCCGGGAATCACCTATTATTACACTGTTTCCTCTAACATACCGAAGGGAGAAACGGAGGATTGTGCTCCGGCGGCCGCGACGGCGAATCAGCAGCTGTTTGGAACGGTGATTGGGACAGAGGGGTCCTATCAAAATGCCGGTGCAGTAAGGGATGCGGTTTTTGACGGCTGCCTGCAAAACTTTTTTGATGCCCCGAACCGTTCGGCCTGGGCTGGACTGGATTTTGGGGAAGGTGTCAGGGCTCGAATTACAGAGATAAGATACTGTCCACGGCCCGGTTACGGCAGTCGAATGGTGGGCGGTCGATTTCAGGGCTCTAATACGGCGGATTTCACCGACGAAGTTGTGGATTTGTTTATCATCCGTACACAGCCGCCGGATGGGGTCCTGACCTCACAGCCGATTTCAAATCCGAATTGGTTCCGATATGTCCGGTATTTGTCCCCGGCCGACGGGTATGGGAATGCCGCAGAAGTCCAGTTTTTCGGCGAGACGACAAGTTCTTTGAAAAACTTTGCGCCGCCCCCAAATCAGTGAGTTCCGCAGCAATATTTTTTGTTCGAATTTGACATAGATGGGAGAGTTTTTTATCCTTTTTGGAAAAGTGATATTGGCTGAGGTGCACAGTGGCATTGGACTGGTTTGATATTGTCAGACGGCTGAAGGCGATTTCCCAAGCGGGTCGGGCATTTGCTCAAAATGAGTACGAGCGGGCGCGGCACGAAGAGATTGAACGGATTTGCGCGGAGATTCTGGCAGGCTATACCGGGCTGAAGCCGGAGAAAATACTGTATCATCTGCAGGAAGATACGGGCTATCCAACCCCCAAAGTGGACTGCCGAGGGGTTTGTTTTCGCGACAACAAGATTCTGCTGGTTCGTGAGTCGGCCGACGGGGGATGGACGCTGCCGGGCGGCTGGTGTGATGTGGGGCTGACAGCCAGTGAGAACTGCGTGCGGGAAATCCGGGAGGAGTCCGGATTTGAGGCCCGGGTTGTTCGGCTGTTGGCGGTCTATGACCGGGACCGTCAGGGGCACACGCCGCCGTATCCGTTTAATATCTACAAAATCTTCTTTTTGTGCGAGATTATCGGAGGAGAGCCCAAAACCAGCCATGAGACGACGGAAGTGGCTTTTTTTGGCGAGGATGAAATTCCTCCGCTGTCGAAAGGCCGCACGCTGCCTCACGAAATCAAACAGTTCTTTCGGATGTATCGGGACCCCTCGATTCCGGCGGATTTCGATTAAGTCTTATCAGGGGGCAATCAGGAAATCGACAACGGCCCTTCCGTATTTGTCCCAAAGCTGCTGTTGATTCAGAAGGGTGTCTTCGGCCTTCATTTCGAATGTGATGGTGGGAATTCCTTTGGTTTCACCGGCCCAGGAACCGAGTGAACCGGGCAGTGCCCCGATGCGTTCTACGGGCAGCGGACACCACAGGGCCATCCGCTGAGCCAGATATTTCCCCGGGCCGTCATAATCGATACAGCCGTAGGGCTGATGAATGCTGAGAATTCGAACAGGTTTTTCCGTTTCAATCAGGTTATACAGCGCTTTGGATTCGGGTTCAGAGAGCGGCTCCCGGCCATATCGGTCGTTGTTGAGCCGGTTGTCAGCAGGAAAATTACGGTTCAAATCGATTTGGCGGGCGTTGTCGCGTGTACCCGCGGCCAAGCCGTCCGGATTAGCGACCGGAATCAGAAGAATTCTTTGGCGAGCATACAAATACCGGTTTCGGATTAAATAATCTTTAAGTGCGTCGGCCAGGACCCGGCTGGCGGGTTCATTGCCGTGGATAGCCCCGAGCACGAGAATTGTCGGGCCAGTGTTGCCGAACTGATAGCATTCGATAGGCCTCCCTTCAACGGAAGTACCGATGGAATAGGGAGTTATCGTAACCGGAGTGACAACTTTCGGGGCATAAGGATCCGGCCAGGGTTGACAGCCGGATGTTAATATGGGGAATATGGGGGCTATTGTCAGGAAGATTACAGGGACAAGGCATTTTTTCATTTTCATCTGTTTCATAGGAAAATTCAGGGGCAAATCCAAGAAAAACAATCTTTCCATCCGGTTCCAACGTATATTTTTTTGATTACGGTAGCGAAGAATCTTTTTTTTGTCAAAGAGGAAATTCTGGAAAGGAGCATAACATGGTGAGCTATAAGAACATTTTGGTGACAGCGGCCGCGGCTGCTCTGGCGTTCTGGGCCGTTCAGGGAGTTTGGGCCGGAGATGATTCTCAGAAAGCAGCCGAAGGCCATCAGTGCGGGGCGGAAAAGTGTCCGGGTGCCGCTCCCAATTTCGTTTTGAAAGATTTGGACGGCAAGGACATAAAATTGTCAGACTATGCAGGCAAAAAGATTGTGGTGCTCGAATGGGCCAACTGGGACTGTCCGTTTGTCAAACCGCATTACCAGAATAAGACATTCGCCAGACTGATTGACAAATATGTGAACGCCAAAGAAGGCGAACCAGAGAAAAAGGTAGTGTGGCTGACAATCAACAGCACGCACTATGCCAAGCCGGAGGACCACAAGGCCTGGGCCAAAGAGCACCAGCTGAAGCATCCAATTCTGGCGGACCCAACCGGACAGGTCGGCCGGTTGTACAAGGCCACCAATACCCCGCAGATGTTTGTAATCGATTTAGAGGGACATATTGCCTATCAGGGGGCCATTGACAATGCTCCTCTGGGCAAGGTCCCCGAAAATGAAAAGTATGTCAATTACGTAGAACAGGCTCTGGATGCCCTGCTGGCCGGAAAAGAACCGCCCGTAAAGGAAACCAAGCCGTACGGCTGTACGGTGAAATATCCGCCGCAGCAGGAAACAAGTAAATAAGCGGGGGCTTAACGGCTCTGTTTTGTCTTGAATTTTGCACAACCGCCGGTTATTGTCATTCTTTATGACAATACTGGCGGTTTCTATTTCAGCAGAAAGCGTAGAAAAAGCCCAAGAGCAGATTGACCGGTCGATCTGTCAGGGGGCGGAAGCCATTGAGCTGCGTCTGGACTTTCTGAAAAATCAAGCTGAGGCAGCGCCCGCAAATCTGGTGAAATATGTCAGGTCCAAAGGGCTGCCCGTGATTGCAACTTTTCGGCATATTTCGGAAGGCGGCGCGGCGGATTGGCCGACTGAGAAACGGCTGAAGGTGCTGACAGCGTCGATGGAGGCGGGAGCCGATTTTATTGATTGGGAATTCGCTCAGTATCTTCAGCCCGGTGTTCAGGAGACGCTCACGGCGGCCTTGCGGCGTTTTCGGGCATGCCGGCTGATTCTTTCCGCTCACAACTTTCACGGTCCTTTTGAGGATTTGGCGGCTCGTTATGAAGCGATGCGAACGCTTTGTCCGGAGGCGGTTGTGAAGCTGGTCTATACGGCACGCCATATCAACGAATGTTTTGAGTCGATGGACCTGCTGCATCAGGAAAAGGAGGATTTGATCGTTTTTGCCATGGGGCAGGCGGGAATGATGACACGAATTTTGGCCAAGAAGCTCGGCGGATTTCTGACTTTTGCCTGTCCGGAAGAAGCAGCGGCGGCGGCACCCGGGCAGATTCCGATTCGGAAAATGAAGACGCTGTATCGATGGGATGCCCTCAATCGTCAGACGGAGCTGTACGGGATTATCGGAAATCCGGTTGGGCATTCGCTCAGTCCGGCGGTGTATAACGGCTGTTTTGAAGCCCAGGGCCGCAACGCCCTGCATCTGCCGCTGGAGGTGGGAGGGGGACAGGCGGAGTTTAATCTTTTTCTACTGTCGATTCTTCAGCGCCCCTGGCTGGATTTTCGGGGGGTTGGAGTAACGCTTCCGCATAAGAGCTCGGCTTTGGAATTTGTCCATCGGGAAGGGGGGTATCTGGAGCCGCTGGCGGAGCGGATTGGGGCGGCCAACACGGTAAAAATCGGCCATAACGGTCAGGTGAGTGCTTACAATACCGATTGTGTAGGGGCTCTGAATGCGCTGACGGAAACGCTCGGAGTTGAACGGAAGGAGCTGCGGAATCAGGAAGCGGCGGTCATCGGGGCCGGCGGAGCGGCCCGGGCGGTGATCGTCGGGCTGATGGATGCCGGCTGCCGGGTGACGGTGTATAACCGAACGCTTGAAAAAGCCTATTCCCTGGCAGAGGAGTTTGGCTGTCGGGCGGCACCCCTGGAGGAAATCCGCAGCTGCCGAGCTCGGATTTTTGTCAACTGCACCAGTTTGGGAATGGCCCCCAACACAGACTCCACACCGGTGCCGGCGGAGGTGTTCGGGCCGGATTCCGTGGCGTTTGATACGGTGTATGTCCCGCTGGAAACCCGCTTTCTGCGGGAGGCAAAGGCCGCCGGTGCACGGGTGGTCAGCGGGGCGGAAATGTTTATCCGACAGGCCGTTGTGCAGTATCGGCACCTGACGGGCGTTGAGCCGGACGAGTTGTTGCTTCGCCGAATTGTGATGGAAAAACTGAAATGATTTTCATCTTGACATTTTTGTACTCTTCGGGTGCAGTACAATACTGAACTGTAAGAAAAAGAATTTTTTAGGACAAGAACTATGGCTAAGAAGAAAACGGAAAAGGTTGTCCTGGCATACAGCGGGGGACTGGATACGAGTGTGATTCTGCCGTGGCTGAAGGAAACCTACGGCTATGACGTCGTGGCGTTTGCTGCAGAGCTGGGGCAGGGAGATGAGCTGAAAGGGATTCAGAAAAAGGCGCTGGCGACGGGAGCGGTGCAGTGCATCGTCCGCGATTTGCGGAAAGAGTTTGTGGAGGATTTTCTGTGGCCGATGCTCAAGGCCGGTGCGGTTTATGAGAATGGATATCTTTTGGGAACGAGTATCGCCCGACCGCTGATTGCCAAGCATCAGGTCGATGTGGCGCACAAGACCGGTGCAACGGCGGTGGCGCACGGGGCGACCGGCAAGGGCAATGACCAGGTGCGGTTCGAACTGACCTATATGGCGCTGGACCCGGCGCTGAAGATTATTGCCCCGTGGAAAGACCCGAATTTCACGCTCACCAGCCGGGAAGCAGCCGTAGAGTACGCCCGGAAGCACAACATTCCGATTCAGCAGAGCAAGAAAAAAATCTATTCCCGCGACCGCAATCTGTGGCATATCAGCCATGAGGGGGCGGATTTGGAAGACCCGTGGAATGAGCCGCAGGAGCATTTGTTTGTTCTGACGCGTCCGGTTTCAAAAACGCCCAATCGGCCGGATTATGTGCAGATTGATTTTGAAAAGGGTGTTCCGGTGAAACTGAACGGCCGGGCGGTCGGCGGAGTGCGGCTGATTGAAATGCTCAACGAAATCGGCGGACTTCACGGAATCGGCCAGGCGGACCTTGTGGAAAATCGGCTGGTCGGAATGAAATCCCGCGGGGTGTATGAAACACCGGGCGGGACGATTCTGTCCACGGCCCATCGGGCCTTGGAGATGCTCACGCTCGAGCGGGAGACGATGCATTACAAGCAGCAGGTGGCCCTGCGGTACGCCGAACTGGTGTATTACGGGCAGTGGTATTCACCGCTGCGTGAGGCCCTGGATGCGTTTGTGAATGTCACGCAGGAAGCGGTGACAGGAACGGTGCGGCTGAAACTCTTCAAGGGACAGGCGACGCTGGCAGGCGTGAAGAGTCCGAAGAGTCTGTATAACCCGAAGCTGGCCAGCTTTACGATGGGCGATGAATACAATCCGACGGATGCGACCGGCTTTATCCGTCTGTTTGGCCTGCCGATGAAGGTTGCCGCGCTGGTTCGCCGTCAGAATCCGGAAAAGCCGGCCAAAAAATCCAAACGCGGGTGATAAAAAAACTCCTCAGGGAAGGTGCGCGGATGACGCCGGAAGGGATTTGGCTTGCTTTTGTGTTTGCATTCGGAGCTTGTGTAGGCAGCTTTCTGAATGTGGTGATTTATCGGCTGCCGCTGGATAAGTCGATTGTAAGCCCTCCGTCGTCCTGTCCTTCCTGCGGAATGCAGATTGCCTTTTATGACAATATCCCTGTGATTTCGTGGATTCTCCTGCGAGGGCACTGCCGCAGCTGCCGTGCACCGATTTCGATCCGCTATCCGATTGTTGAGCTTCTGACGGCTGTTTTGTTTACGGGGTTGTATTTATGGTTTTTTGTTTGGGAGTATCGGGCAACGGATCTGAGAGGGGACGGACCCATTGAACGCTTTTTTTTCTCCGGCGGTTGGCTTTTTTATGTGAATGTGATGGTGCTTACAGCCGCTTTTCTGGCGGCTTCTGCAATTGATTTGGAGTTATGGCTGATTCCGTTGTCTCTGTGCTGGTTTGTGACAGCGGCTGGATTTGTTTGTTCGGCAGCTGCTCCCTGGATTGTTCAGACGAATTCGACGGAGATGGCTGCCGGTCTTTTCCCATCGGTAACCCCCGTGTGGGCGGGTATTTCCGTCGGGGCGGCAGCCGGACTGGCGGTATCGCTGATATGCCTAAAAAAAGGATGGATCCAAGCCAGTTATGCTGAGCAATCAGAACGGGAAGAGAAAAATCCGGACCGCAAAGAGCCGGTTTTTAACGACCGTCGTGAAATTCTTAAAGAGATTGTCTTTTTGGCACCGGCAGCGGCAGGCGGAATTGCAGGATGGGGCATTCTGCGTTTTCCCGTGCTGATGGAAGGGTGGGAAAGAGTTTCACAACTTCCTGTGGTTTCAGGACTTATGGGGGCATTGGCCGGCTATTTGGCCGGAGCGGGAATTGTCTGGGCCACACGAATAGTAGGGACATTGATTTTCGGCAGGGAAGCGATGGGGCTCGGGGATGTTCACCTGATGGGGGCGGCAGGTGCCGTCATCGGGCCCGGCTGGGTTGTTTTGGCTTTTTTTGTTGCTCCGTTTTTCGGCCTGCTGTGGGCTCTTTATCAGTGGCTGTCGAGAAAAAGTCGACAAATTCCTTATGGTCCTTTCTTGTCATCAGCCGTTTTGCTGGTTATACTTTTTCACGATTGGATTTTGGTTTACCTGAATCAGTTCTACGGGTTGGAATAAAAAGAGGATCGCACAGGAAGCGAAAGGAAGGTTACGTATGGCAAAGAAAACAGCATTGTTGAGGGTGGTTTTGATGACGGCGGCGGTCTCTTTTCTGAGCGGCTGCACAAACTGGGAAAAGAAATACAAAGCACTGGAAGTAGAACATCAGAATCTCAAGGGGCTTTATGAAAACTGCGTGGCCTCTCTGGACAGTTCCTCCGCCAAGCAGGCCGAATTAAGCCAGCAGCTCAGCCAGAGCCAGACAACCATAGAAGAATTGCAGAAGCAGATTTCCCAGAAGAAAGCGACTCCGGCATCGGCTACCGGTTTTCAGGTAGGGGAAGTCTCGGTGGATGAAAAAGCGGGGACGATTACGGTTACCCTCGAGAATACCATTCTCTTTGCTCCGGGCAGCGCGAAGCTGAAAGGGGCAACGAGTGCTGAACTGGACCATATTTACAATGTCATTCGCGAGCGGTATTCGGGCCGGCAGATCGATGTCGTCGGACATACGGATTCTGACCCGATTCGCAAGACGAAAAATCTCTGGCAGGATAACTGGGATTTGTCGGCAGGCCGTGCTTTGACGGTTCTTCGGTATCTGGTCAACAAAGGCATCCCGCCGCAGCAAATCCGCGGGGTCGCCTGCGGCGAGAGCCGGCCGGTAGCGTCCAATGCTACGGCCGCGGGCAAGGCCAAGAACCGCCGGGTTGAAATTGTGGTGCATATGCGGTAAAGCAGTTTCCCTTTTTATGGTTTGAGAAAGCCGACGGCGCTGAGCGTGCCGTCGGCTTTTATTGTAATGGTCACGGCTCCATCGCCGGGGGTATAAAAGTCGGCAGCCGTGTCATCGAGAGTCAAGACGGAAGGCAGACGCCTCGATGCACAGCTGACCAGACGGACAGACGGCTGAAGCTGACGAATCCAGCCGGGCAGATTGTTCCGTCCGGAACCGTGATGAGGCAGCAGCAGGACATCGACTTTCAGGTTCGGATAAAGCAGGCCGAGCTGCCGCTGAGCGGCTTCTTCAATGTCGCCGCAGAGCAGAACGGTGCGTCCGGCATATTCGAGCAGAAGCACTTCGGATTTGTTGTTGTCGGATACAGAGGGGTCTTCGAGGACAGAGGGGGTCGGCCAAAGGCGGTGCAGCCGGACGGCCCCCAAAGAGGACGGCAGTTCCATCGACGGATGCAGAAGGTTTTCTTGAGTAAGAATGTTTTTCATTAAGGCCGCAGCACGTGAACGTTCCGCCCGCTCGAGGAGCCCCGGATTGACATAGACTGCTTTGGTCTGGATGGAGGAGAGAATTTCCGGCAGGCCGTTGTAGTGGTCCAAATCCCCGTGGCTGAGGACAACGGCATCAATGGATTCGATGCCCTACTGTAAAAGAAAGGGAACAACAATTCGGCTGCCGGGATTTTTCCGTGTAATGGAGCCGGTGTCGAACAGGAAGGTTTGTCCGCCTGGGCATTGCCCCACAATGGCCAGACCGTGACCGACTGACAAACAGGTCAGTTTGAAATCGGTTGAAAGGAGCCGGCTGAAACGAACCGCAGCAGGCAGCAGCAGGAGCAGGGCTGTACCCGTCCAGAGAAGAGCAGATTTCCACTTTGTTCCGGCCGAAAGCCCTCGAACGAAGGCCAGCCACACGTAGTAAAGCAAAACGACGTAAAGTCCGACACGGCCTATTTGGAAGGAAAGGATGTTTGCGTCTGCAATCTTGATAGTCAGAAAACAAAATGCATCACTGACTCTGTCCAGCGGGACACTGCAAACGGCCGCTGCCGTCGGCAGCAGCGGCAGAAGGAGAATTTTCAGAAAACCGGTCAGCAGAACCAGAAAGACCAGCGGGAACAGCAGAACCGTCCAAAGAGCCGAAAGGGGTGTGAACGAGCTGAAGTGGTACAGGAGAATGCCGGCTCCGCCCAGCCAGGCAGCATAACCGACGGACAGAAGTTTCAGGACGGATTCCAACAGCACACAGACAGATGAGCCGACAAAAGACTCCGACAGGGCCGGATAAAAGGGGATTTTCAGACACAGACGAAACAGGTTGAAGAAAATCGGTTCATAGAAAAAGAGGATGCCGGCCACGGAAGCATAGGAGAGCTGCCAGCCGGCGGTAAAGAGGTCCATTGGACGAAACATCAGAAGAACAACCGCCGTCAAAGACAGGGTGTTCAGCGGACGCGGTTGCTGACCGAGCAGCACGGACAGAAGGAAAAACTGAGCAAAAACAACCGCCCGAAGCGTCGGGGCACGCGGCGGAACAAGCAGGGCATAGGCCAGAAGCAGGAGCATACACAGCGCGGCACGGAAGCGTTTGCTGATTCCGAAGACCCGCCCCGCCTGCCAGAAAATACCGGCCAGTATCCCTACATGCATTCCCGACAGACTGATAAAGTGGGCCAGGCCGGTGTTGCGAAAGGCCGTCTGAATTGTCGTGTTGAGGCCGGAGCGTTTTCCAAGCAGCAAGGCATCGGGCAGGGAGGAAAATTCTTCATAGTCCCCTCCCCATGCGCGGAGAGATTGAGCTATCCGGCTGCGGAACTGCTGAATTCCGGCGAGCTGACGTCCCTTCTTGTCCCACGGCATTCTTTCGATTGCTTCCGGACCTGGAATTTCTGCGGTCAGAAAAATTCCCTGGGCGGCCAGCGTTTTTCCATAATCAACCATTCCGGGATTGTCAGGCGGAGGCAGTTTTTGAAGCGTACAGTGAAATCGAATCCGCTCACCTGCCGAGAGCGTACGGACGGGCTGATTGACGGAGACGGCGAGGGTGCCGCACGCCCGCTGCCAGCCGTCCGTAGTGAGGGCTTTTTCGACAGCCAAAAGGAATGATGTAGACGGCGGTGTCCACTGATATTTGGCAAACACCCATTGCCTGCGGTCTTCGATGTGGGGTTCAGTCAGGATCATTCCTTCCAAAGTCGCCAAGGAGGCAGCGGATGCCATTTTGCGGCGGATGTCCGGCGGAGATGGAATCTGGAAAAGTTTCAGCCGAACCGCGCCGGCTGCCGCAGCAGCCAAACCGGCTGACAGGAAAAGGACCTGAAGCCGGCGGATTTGCCCTCGGATTTTTCCGATACACAGCGTACCCCCCGCAAGGACAGACAAAATAGAAAGCCAAAGGAGTAAAGGCAGATTGGTATAGTTCTGAAGAACCAGCCCTGTCATAAAACCGACGGCAACCGGAAGGAGCGGACCGGATTGAAGGATTTGCTCTGCAAAAGGGCGTTTTTCTTGCAGCTGGTTCTGAAGGGCCTCTATTTCAAGCCGTATCGGGTCGGCCTGAGACCGTTGGTTTTTCACAGCCCTTTTGTCCTCCTTCGTTTTCTCCTTCTTTTTCAGAACACAGGATTATGATTTCGGTTCGATGCGTTCCCGATTGCCCATATAAGGCCGAAGCACTTCCGGAATCGTGATGCTGCCGTCGGCGTTCTGATACAGTTCAAGAATCGGAATCAGCACACGAGGGGAGGCGATAACGGTGTTGTTGAGCGTATGGCAGTACAGATTCTGTTTTTTGGCGGTTCGATAGCGAAGATTCATCCGCCGGGCCTGAAATTCATAAAAGCGGCTGGCGGAGTGGGTCTCGCCGAAACTATTTCGAGAGGGCATCCAGGTTTCGATGTCGAACTTCTGAACCTGTCCTCGTCCGAGGTCGCCGGTGCAGACATTCACGACTCGGTAGGGCAGGTTGAGGGCCTGCAGTACCGCCTCGGAATTGGCGAGGATTTCCTGATGATAGGCGATGCTTTTGGCCTCGTCATTTTCGCCGATAATGACCTGTTCGACCTTGTCGAATTGGTGGATGCGGTAGAGTCCGTAAGTGTCCTTGCCGGCGGCTCCGGCTTCCCGGCGAAAACAGCTGCTTAAGGCGACAAATTTGACGGGAAGCATTTCTTCCGAAAGCAGTTCGCCCATATAATACGCCGTCAGGGGCACTTCGGCTGTGCCGGCCAGATTCAGCTCATCCCGCTCCATTCGATAGGTCTGTTCCTCCGCTCCCGGGTAGTAGCCAGTGCCCCGCATGGCCTCATCCCGCATCAGCAGCGGAACAACCATCGGTTTGTAGCCCCGCAGCACCATAAAATCCATAGCAAAACGGAGAACAGCATAATGCAGAAGAGCTCCGTCTCCTTTGAGGAAATAGTTGCGGGTGCCTGCCAGTTTGACGCCGCGTTCGACATCAATAATGTCCAGCATCTGGCCGAGCTGGATGTGGTCTTTGGGTTCAAAGTCAAACTGTCGAATGGTGCCCCAGCGGCGAATCTCGACATTCTGGGTATCGTCTTCGCCGTAAGGGACTTCCGGAGCGGGGGGCTGGGGCACCTGAAGCATCAAAGCGTCGAACTGGGGCTGAAGTTCTTTGACCTTTTGTTCCAATTCGGCTTCGAGTGTTTTCAGTTCGCTGAGGGTTTTCAGACAGGCCTGTTTTTTTTCGCCGTCCAGCCGCGGGATTTCCTTGCCGAGGCGGTTTTTTTCGGTAGCAATGTCCTGCAGCTTCTTTTTGACATCCAGAAGGGTTGCGTCGATGGCCAGCAGTTCATCGATATCCACATCAAACTTTTTGGCTTTGGCGCCGTCCTTAAACAGATGCGGGTTTTGGCGAATCAGTTTGATATCAATCATTGTTTTTCTCCGGAAACAAGCTTCCGCCAAACCAGTTTACGGCCCGAACCGTCGGATGACAAGGACATTATTCTGACCGCCGAATCCAAAGGATTCTTTCAGAACCGTCTCGACCCTGGCTTTTCGGGGCTGATTGGGCACATAGTCCAGGTCCAGCGCCGGGTCCGGATCGTGAAGATTCATCGTGGGCGGCAGGGTTTGGGTCTGGATGGCCATCACGCAGGTAATCAGTTCCGCACAGCCGGTGGCGCCGATGAGATGGCCGAACTGGCTTTTGGGGCTGCTGCAGGGGATTTGGTAGGCGCGCGGCCCGAAGACTTTCTTGATGGCCAGCGTCTCGATGGAGTCGTTTTCGGCGGTGCCGGTGCCGTGTGTGCTGATGTAGTCGATGTCTTCGATGCCGATGCCCGCATCCTGCAGGGCGGCCCGCATGGCCTGCACAGCCCCGCGCGCCTCTTCATGCATATCCGTGACCCGAAAGGCATCGCTGCTGCTGCCGAAGCCGATCACTTCGGCCAGAATGTTTGCCCCGCGTTTTTGAGCGGAGGATAAGGATTCGAGAATGACAATCGCTCCGCCCTCGCCGAGAACAAAACCGTCTCGGCTGGCGGTGAAGGGACGTGAAGCTGTCCACGGGCTGTCGTTTCGAGTGGACAGGGCGGTCAGCCGATTAAAGCCCATCACACCGAGCGGATGAATCATCGAATGGGCCCCGCCGGCAATCATAATATCCGCTTTCCCCTGCCGAATCAGCATAGCGGCCTCGCCGACGGCCTGCGTACTGGCGGCACAGGCCGTCAGACAGCTGCGGATGATTCCGCGGGCTCCCGTCAGAACGGCCAGGTGAGCGGCGGGCATGTTCGTTTCCTGCTCCAGTTCGTGTTCAGCCGACATCATCGCAAAGGTGGTATCCGTCCAGACAGCCCAGTCCATTTGCTGGGTTTGGCTGTTCCAGGCCTTGACAATGGCGGTGAAGAAGGCGTCGCTGTCCATGGCCCCTTCGCCGGCGCCCAGATAAATGCCCATACGCCGCCGGTCAATCCCGTCGGCGGGGGTGTCCGTTTCGGTCTCGATACCGGCCTGCCGACACGCTTCCTGAGCGGCGCCCAGAGCAAACGAGCTGCCGCGGTTGCAGTGCCGATGACGCTGCGGATATTTCAAAACCTTATTCAGGTCAAAATTTTTGACTTCTGCATCAAAGGTCGTCGGATACGTGGAGGCATCAAAGAGCGTGGTATAATTCATTCCGTTCCGGCCGGTTATCAGGCCTTCCCATGTGGAGGCGACATCGTTGCCTAACGGACAAACAAGTCCCATTCCTGTAATGACCACCCGTTCCTTCATTCTGATTTCTCCTCGTATCGCTTCAGGACGACGGCGGCGGTCTGGCCTCCGAAGCTGTATCCGCAGCAGAGAACGGTTCGAACAGGATGTGCGGCGGCCTTTTTCGGGAAGAGAAGCCGGCAGCCGTCCAGCGGAGTTTCCAGATTAAAAGCGGCCCCGATGGTTTGGTTTCGGATGGCCAGTACAGCGGCCGCCAGGTCCAGCGCACCGGCGGCAGAGCCGGCATGGCTCAGCTGGCCTTTCAGGGGCCAGACGGGCACCCGGCTGACGGCGCTGCCGAGTACATTTTGCAGCACATCTGCTTCAATGCGGTCATCCGAGGGAACTGCCGTTCCGTGCGGGATAATCAAATCCAGCTCTTCCGGTCGGACGCGGGCCTCTTCGAGGGCCTGCCGGACGGCAATTTCCAGCCCCCCCCCGTTTTTCAAGTGGATGTAATCGTCGGTGTCGGCAGCACTGGACGCCCCGCCGGCATATTCAGCCAGGATGGCGGCCCCGCGTTTTTTGGCAAAATCGAGGTCTTCGAGGATCAGCACGCCCGCCCCCTCGCCGAAGACCGAACCGTCGGCTTTGGCGTCGAAAGGCCGGCAGGCCGCCTGCGGGTTGTGATTTCCCGAAAAAGTGGAACGCTTCAGCAGGCATTGACGCACCATCAGAAGCGGGTTGACTTTGGCTTCCCCGCCGCCGGCCAGGACAATGTCGGCATGTCCGCGCTGAATCATTTCCGCCCCTTCGCTGATGGCAATATGCGAGCTGACCTCGCCGCAGGTGATGGTATTGCTGGGGCCCTGGATATCGTGAATGATTCCGATATGGCAGGCCAGCATATTCGGCAGGTATTTGAGCAGCCAAAGGGGAGTGACGGTCGGGATGCCTTCCCGACCCCATTTTTTCATGTCAAACCGTCCGTTTTCCGCCGAAACCGCCACAGAAGGAGCAATTTCCGGCAGCTCACAGCTGATGATTCCGGAGGCAAAATCAATGCCGGTTCTTTCCGACGGAAGGGTCGGATGCTCCGGGTCTATGGCTTTGGTAACCAGACCGGAGGCCCGGACGGCCTCATCGGCCGCAATCACCGACAATTCAATGTCGCGGCACATCAGTTTGGCGGCTTTTCGATAGGCTTTGGGGACATAGTCCCGGATGTTGTATTCCGGGACTTCGCCGGCAATCTGACAGGGCATTTTCGCGGGGTCAAACGCTCGAATCCGCCCGATTCCGCAGCGACCCTGCAGAAGACCCTCCCACATCTGACCGCTGGTTAATCCGAGGGGGCTGACGGCTCCGACGGCTGTAATGACCACACGGCGTCCTGCCATCAGGAGCGGCCCTCCGAAGATTCCTGCTGCACAAATCCGTCAAGCAGCGAACAGAAGGTATCGGTGAAGACGAAATTTTCTTCCGGGAACCGCTTGCCGGAGAGGTTTTTATCGATGTGGCTGAACATCAGGCTGATGCGTGCGATCAGCTCCTGTCCGCGGCGAATTTCCCCTTCGGTGCTGGCAGCTTCCGGGGAGATGCTTTCAATCTGGGCATGAAGGGTAATCGTATCACCAGGCCGAACATAATGGTAAAAGACCGCCTTTTTGATTTTGGCCAGGATAACTTTTTCCTGAAAATTCCGGGCCTGTCCGACCAGAATGCCGGCGGTCTGGGCCATTGCCTCAATTATCAGACATTCCGGCATCACCGGAAACCCCGGAAAATGGTCGTGCAGGTGTTCTTCAGCGAGCGTGACATTTTTGAGGGCCACGGCTCGTTTGCCGCTTTCAAACTCAAGAAACTTGTCAATCCAAATCCATCGCATTTTTTATCGGGAAAAAAACGGCAGGGCCGAAACAGCCCGGCGCCCAAAAGGTTCTTCAACACTGCGGAATCAGCCGTTCAGTTTTGCATCCAGAAAGTTGACAATGGCGCCGACGGTAAACAGGTCGGCAATTTTGTTGACGTCGGGGTCTTTGGCAAAATTGCTCAGGTCTGTATGAGGCATACGGGCCTTCAGTTCCGCCAGCCCCTTGGCTGTCAGCTTTCCGCCGCTGACAAATTCCGGGTTGTTCAGCACACTTTCGGCGGGGAAGAGCTCTTCGCGGGGGACCTTGATGTTGAACGTTTTTTCGAGACGGAACACAATGTCGAGAAAGTCGATGCTTTCCGCTCCTAAATCCCCCATCAGGGTGGCCTCTTCCGTCACATCCTCTTCATCCAAACCGAGTGCATCCACCAAAACATCCTGAACTTTCTTGAAAATTTCCTCGCGGCTGATTGCCATAATTCGATTTCTCCGTAGATTTCAATCCCTGATTTTGCTGCCCAAAGCCGCCGGCCCGGGGCTGACTTTATGCTTCTGAGTATAAAAGTTTCCAGCGCTGTTTCATCTGTTCAATGATTTGTCCATCCAGACGAGCCATTCTGGGGTTTTCATCGCTGAGGTTAAAATGCCGCAGCGTAAATTTGGCCTCGACAATGGATTCATTCCCGCAGATTCCCTCGCCGCTGAAGCTGCTGGTGTTCGGCTCAATGGAGTGAGCGTCCACTCGGTACTGAATCTGCATTCCGGGAGCCGCAAAACTCTTATACCGGACATTGCGGGCCGATTCGAGCAGAATCATGCTGTGCGCAAAATCTTCGGCCTGACGAACCAGCCAGGAAGCCGACTCAATCAGACCTTCCAGCAGCAAAACGCCGGGCAGGACCGGGAAAATCGGAAAATGGTCCGCCAGGTACTCCTCGGCCAGCGAAACACTTTTCACAGCCGTAAGAGATTCCCGCGGTTTCAGAGCCGTAATTTTATCAATCAGAACAAATTTCATGCCCAGAAATTGTAGTAAGATTCAAACGGTTTTCCAGCATTTTTTGACGCAAATTCCAAAAAAACAAGACCTTCAGTATCTGCTAAGGTCGGGAAGGTCCTATCTGCAGGCAAGAAAATCTCGAATCGGAGAGATTTTTACAGATAGATTTCAAAAGGCGGCGGTCGGATTCGAACCGACGAATAACGGTTTTGCAAACCGTCCCCTTGAGCCGCTTGGGTACGCCGCCGGACAGCCCATATCCTATCTTGAGGCGGTTTTTATTTCAAGCAGAAATTGCTTTTCCCGCGGTTTTCTCTCGAAAAATGGGCCCGCAAGGATTCGAACCTTGGACCAAGGGATTATGAGTCCCCTGCTCTACCGCTGAGCTACGGGCCCGGAAAAAAGAGCGAACTCGACGAAAGAGATATGGTATAGTAAACTGGCCTTGTCGTCAATGAGTGTCGAGAAAATGGGTCCCAAAAAAGACAATTGTTTTTTGCCTGCCTCTCCGCAGGAGATGCGAGCCCTCGGATGGGAACGCCCGGACATCATCCTGATTACGGGGGATGCCTATGTGGACCATCCGGCTTTTGGTGTGTCTTTGATAGGCCGATGGCTTCAGAGACACGGGTTTCGGGTGGTGATACTGGACCAGCCGGACTGGCGGCAGGTCGAGCCGTTTCGGCAATTTGGGCCGCCGCGGCTGTTTTGGGGGATTACTTCCGGCTGCATTGACTCCCGGCTGGCGATGTACGCCTCAATGGGCCATCGACGGAAAAAGGATGATTACAGTCCGGGCGGCCGGACCGATTTGCGTCCGGACAAACCGCTGGCGGCTTATACAGCTCGCTGTCGGGAGGCCTTTAAGGGTATTCCGATTGTTTTAGGCGGGCTGGAGGCCAGTTTGAGGCGGCTGGTTCATTACGACTATGTGGAGGACCGGCTGAAGCGCTCCATTTTGATTGAGGCCAAGGCGGATTTGCTGGTTTTCGGAATGGCGGAACGGCAGATTCTCCAGATTGCCCGCCGGCTTGATGCCGGACAATCTTTGGCGGACTTGACAGACATTCCCGGAATTGCCTATCGGCTGATAGGGGGGCTCGCGCGGCCGGCGGAAGCAGTCGAACTGCCGGGGTGGGAGGACCTGCGGGCAGACAGCGGCCTTTTTATGAAAGCCCATCTGGCCTATCAAAAAGAAACCCATCCGATGGGACGGCCTGTGGTTCAAAGTCAGGGACAGGAAATAGTGGTCGTCAATCCGCCTGCCGAACCGCTCACGGAGGAGGAAATCGATGCCGTTTATGCCCTTCCGTTTACCCGATGCTGGCATCCCAAATATGATAAGCAGGGGGGCATTGCGGCCCTCGAGCCGGTTCGATTCAGCATTGCCACCCATCGAGGATGTTTTGGAGGGTGCAGTTTTTGTTCAATTTATTTTCATCAGGGCAAGTTTATTTCCAGCCGTTCGATGGAGTCGATTCTGCAGGAGGCGGCGGCCATCGCGGCCCATCCGGATTTTAAGGGCACGATCCAGGATATCGGAGGGCCAACCGCGAATATGTACGGGATGCAGTGCGGCAGAAAGGGCAGGGCTTGCGGACGAAGCAGCTGTATCTGTCCGGAGGTATGTCCCTATCTGCAGGCGGACCACAGGCGGCTGATTTGCCTGCTGGAGGCACTGCGAGACTGGGCAAAAAGCCAGAAACGACCGGTTCGGATGGTTGTGGCCTCCGGCATTCGACACGATTTGGCCTTAAGGGATAGCCGATATCTTGAATTGCTCGTGCGGGAGTTTGTGGGCGGGCATCTGAAAGTGGCTCCGGAGCATTTTTGCCCGGATGTCCTGACTTTGATGAATAAGCCGTCTTTTGAGGTTTTTGAGCAGTTTGAAAAAAAGTTTTCAGAGATATCCAGAAAGGCGGGAAAAAAGCAATATCTGGTTCCCTATTTCATCAGCGGCCATCCTGGCTGCAGTACGGAAGAGGCCGTTCGGCTGACGGACTACCTGATTCGACGAAACTGGAAACCCCGACAGGTTCAGGATTTTGTGCCGATTCCGCTGACCCTTTCAACGGCCATGTTTGTGAGCGGCTGTTCCCCGCAGGGCAAGCCGATTCCTATTCCAAAAGGACTTCGGGAAAAGAAGCTCCAATTTGCGTTGCTGCAATATTATGATAAGGCGAACCGGAAAATCCTCGAGCCGTTTCTCAAAGAAAAAGGGCTCGAGCAGCTGCGAAAGCAAATCGGGTACATCCAGGATCGGTTCGGCATTCACTCCAAAGCCGACAAGGCGGCACACCCCTTCGAATGAGAAAAGGCCTATAATCGCTATAGACCGACTTCCGTTTGGAAAAAGTTTGTGTATCCGGGCGTTTTCCCGACGGATGTCTTGATTCGTCCTGTAAAAAAGGGTATATTAAACATGGCATGTCCTTGATAAATTAGTGAACATGCAAAACGGCTTCGGAGATGAGGACGTGATGGACCAAGAGTTTTTTGAAGAAAAACTCGAGGAATTGGTTCGTGAGCTGGGTGCTTTGCCGGATTCCACTCACCAAAAGCTCCTCGAAATCGCCAATCAGCATAAGGACAATCAGAAAAAGCTGAAAAACAGTCTTTGTGCCCTCCAGGATTCTCTCGATTACCTCCGCATCAGTGTCAAGTACCTGATTTTTGATCTGGAGGCAACTCGTCGGGAAAACGCCTATCTGAAGAAACTCCTCGAAGAGAAACAAGAATAGTTTTGTCGGCTATTTTCCCCTTTTCCAGACTTTCCCATTTCTTTTGCTTTTCTCCCCTTTTTCTCTTTTCACGAAAGTAGGCAAAGTTTTTTGTCGATAGAAGTCGATAGAAAAGGTGTATAATAAGTTTGAAATTGTCTTTTTTGTTGATTGAACAAGCCGCAAAATGGAGATTATATATACTAAGAAAGGGGGTTGCTGCCGAATGGCGGATAAGCCATTTTGACTTTCGCTGAAAAATGTGCATAATAGAACTTGTTCAATAACCGGATATACACGATAGACAAGAGGGATAAATATGTTTGAGCGTTTTACGGACAGAGCCAGAAAGGTGATGGCCTTGGCCAACCAGGAAGCTCAGCGTTTCAATCATGAATATATCGGGACAGAACATATTCTCTTGGGGTTGGTCAAGGAAGGCAGCGGGGTAGCCGCGAATGTTTTGAAGAACATGGATGTGGACCTCAAGAAGCTTCGACTGGGGATTGAAAAACTGGTCAAGAGCGGTCCCGATATGGTCACGATGGGCAAGCTGCCGCAGACTCCAAGAGCCAAAAAGGTCATCGAGTATGCGATCGAAGAGGCCCGCGCACTGAATCATAACTATGTGGGAACCGAGCATATCCTCCTGGGGCTTCTTCGCGAGACGGAGGGCATAGCGGCTCAGGTTCTGATGAATCTGGGTTTGAAACTGGAAGATGTACGACAGGAAGTGCTGAATCTGCTGGGAGCCGGAGTCGAGGATAACAGCAGCTATCCGGCTATGGGGATGAAAATGAATCCATCGATACCGCCTTCGTCCGCTCAGTCGGTCAAGGCCAAAAGCAAAACACCGGCGCTGGACAGCTTCGGTCGGGATTTGACGGAGCTGGCAGCCAAAGATGAACTGGACCCTGTGATAGGGCGGCAAACGGAAATCGAACGCCTGGTGCAGATTCTCTGCCGGCGTACGAAAAACAATCCTGTGCTGCTGGGTGAAGCCGGCGTCGGAAAGACGGCAATTGTGGAAGGGCTGGCCCAGCGGATTGTTTCGCACGAGGTGCCGGAGATTCTGCGGGATAAGCGTCTGGTTGTTCTGGACCTGGCGATGATGGTGGCCGGTACGAAATACCGCGGCCAGTTTGAGGAGCGCATCAAAGCCGTGATTAATGAAGTGCGCCGTGCCGGCAATGTCATTCTGTTCATTGATGAGCTTCATACGCTGGTGGGGGCCGGCGGGGCGGAAGGGGCCATCGATGCCTCCAACGTCCTGAAACCCGCTCTGGCACGCAGCGAGGTGCAGTGCATCGGTGCGACAACGTTTGATGAATACCGCAAATACGTAGAGAAGGATGCGGCGCTGGAGCGTCGTTTCCAGACGATTATTGTGGAACCTCCGAGCAAGGAGGAAACCGTGCAGATTCTCCGCGGACTGCGGGACCGCTACGAACAGCATCACCGCGTCCGGTTTACGGATGAGGCCCTTTATCAGGCGGTTGAGCTGTCCAGCCGGTATATTTCCGGGCGCTGCCTGCCGGATAAGGCCATTGATGTGATTGACGAGGCCGGGGCTCGTGTGCGTCTGAAGAATATGACGCCGCCGCCGGATTTGGCGGAATTCGAGGCCAGGATTGAAAAGCTTCAGGCCGAGAAAGATGAGGCCGTTCGAAATGCGGATTACGAACGGGCGGCGGCTTTGCGGGATGACATCCAGCGGATTCTGGATGAAAAGGCTGAAGTCCAGAGGCAGTGGCAGGAACAGAACAACGACAAGGTCGGTGTCGTGGATGTGGATGTTGTCGCCGAAGTGGTCAGCAAGATGACCGGCGTGCCGCTGACGCGTCTGGAGAAAGAAGAAGCTGAAAAACTGCTCGAACTGGAAGCCGAGCTGCACAAGACGGTGGTGTCTCAGGATGAGGCCATCAGTGCGGTGGCCAAGGCGGTGCGCCGAAGCCGCAGCGGACTGAAAGACCCGAACCGTCCGATGGGCAGCTTTATCTTCATTGGTCCCAGCGGTGTGGGCAAGACGCTTCTGGCCCGTGCATTGGCCGAATTTATGTTCGGCGATGCCGATGCGCTCATTCAGATTGATATGAGCGAGTATATGGAAAAGCACAACGTCAGCCGGCTGGTGGGGGCTCCGCCCGGGTATGTCGGCTACGAAGAAGGCGGTCAGCTGACCGAGCGAATCCGCCGTCGGCCGTATGCCGTACTGCTGCTGGATGAAATCGAGAAGGCCCACTCCGATGTGTACAATATGCTTCTGCAGATTATGGAGGAAGGCCGTCTGACGGACTCCTTCGGACGCCATGTCGATTTCAAGAACGTCATCCTGATTATGACCAGCAATATCGGCGCTGAGCTGATCAAGAACCAGTCCGGATTCGGCTTCGGCAAGCGGACGGAGCAGGCCAACTATGAAAAGATGAAAGAGCTGCTGGATAAGGAAATCGAACGGCACTTCCGTCCGGAATTCCTGAACCGTCTGGATGCGGTGATCGTCTTTAGGCCGCTGACGCGTGAAAATCTGCAGACGATTGTTGATTATGAGCTCCGCAAAGTCTTCAAGCGGCTCATTGAGCACGGCCTGCGTCTGGAGCTGGATGAGGCCGCCAAGGAGTTCCTGATTAACAAGGGGTATAATCCGGAGTTCGGGGCTCGCCCGCTGCGTCGGGCGATCGAACGGTACATTGAAGACCCGATTTCGGAAGACCTGCTGCGCGGGAAATTCAAAGGCAAAAAGGTCATCCGCATCACCGTGCAGGATGAAGAACATCTGCGGTTTGAAGGGATTGACGGGGAGGAGAAAGCCCCTGAGGAAACCGCTGTTGTGCATACAGATACAGCCGGCAATACGCCTGCTCAATAAATAAAAATGTCAGCCAGGGAAAGGCGGATTGTATGGAGAAAGGCAGGGAGGTTTTCCAGAAGGATGCATTTGCCCGCCTATGCGGGGTTGAGCTGCTGGAGGCCGGGGAAGGGACGGCCCGTGCCCGTCTGGTGATTCGTCCGGAGCATCTGAATGCCGTCGGAATCGTTCACGGAGCGGCGATTTTCACGCTGGCGGATGCGGTTTTTGCCGCTGCCGCCAACTCCTATGACCATGTCGCGGTGGCCATCAATATCAACATTTCCTATCTGAAGGCCGTCAGCGGAGGCGTCCTTTATGCGAAGGCCGAGGAACGGAATCGGGAAGGCCGAATCGGCAGTTATTTGATTACCATAACGGATGAGGAGGGCCAAACCTCCGCTGTCTTTGAAGGCCTGGTTTATCGGAAGCTTCGGAATGGTTGACGGCTTCGTTCTGTTTCGGAATGAGATAAGATTGACTGTTTCATTGAGGAGACTGGCGAATGAAAAAGAGATGGTTTTGGGGAATAACGGTGCTGCTTTTGGGATTGGGGATTTGGGTGACGGCAGCTGAGACGGAGACTGCTTCGCCTGAGAACAAACAGGCCGAAACACAGATGCCGGCGCGTCCGATTCGGCTGCGGGAACGGCTTCAGCCGAGACCCCGTGTCAGCAGGAGCGACCCCAATGCTCCGATTCCCCGTCCGTTTGCCCGGGAGCAAATGCAGCCGGGTACAACTCCGTTGACGGCCCTCGAGACACGCCATCAGGCATTAATTGCAGAACTGACTTCCATTCTAAAATTGGCACAGGAGGAAAATGCTTCTAAAACAGCAGAGGCCGTCCAGAAACTGATTGATAAACACAATGCCGAGTACAAACAAAACATTGAACTGCTGCAGCAAAGACGAGCGGAAATGCAGAGACGCATTGAACAGCGGCTGCGGGAGCGTCGTCAGCAGACAAATGCGGATTCCTCTGCTCAACCTCAGTCAGCAGAACAAAAAGAGGACGGTTCAAAGGAACAGCCGGCTAAGAATTGACAACTATTGAATAAAATGACATCCTAAGAGGGATGTCATTTTTTTGGGTTGATACTGGACAAAAGATTTACGTTTTCTCCTTAATCTGGACGATTTATTAGAAGAAAGGAAAGGACAGATTGAGGAAGAGTTGGTCCAAAACAGAAGTCAGACAGCTGCGAAGCGGGGATGTTCGGATGCTTCGCCGATGGTTTTACGCGTATGCAGACTGTCTGTACACCTGGATTGTTCGTCATTCCGGTTTGCGGCAAGAGGAGGCGCAGGAAAAAACAGCTCATCTGCTTCAGACGGCTTATTCGAAAATTGAAGAATATGAGCCGTCGGCGGGTTCGATGTATTCTTGGCTTCTTGGGGAGGCGGCCGCGCTGACAGTACCGGCATTTTCGCCGGAAAATCTTCGGAATGTTCCAAAAGCAGCAGAGGTTTTGTATTCACTGGCTCGAATCGGGACAAATGATTTCCCGGAAGAGTATTTGGAAAATCCGCTGACGGTTCATCTGATTCAGGCGGTTCTTGCGGAACTGGATGAGCCGTATCGACGGCTTTTGCTTTCCCGCTACTACCGGATTGAGACAGAAGAGATGTCTACAGTCTTCTTTGAATCTTTACCGGAAGGGAATGAGGAGGATTTGGCCCAGGCCCGCTATTATTTTCGACGGTTCTTGTCCGCCTGGCTCAAGAAATTGCAAACGGCTCCTGCAGAAATACCTGCCGAGTTTCGACTGGACCTTTTTGAGAGGAATCTGGAAAAAATCTTCCGCTCGATTCCGCCGTTTCTCCAATTGCCTTTGGAGAAACGACGCGCACTGGAAGAGACGCTTTTGCATCAGGCCGATCTGAGGAGCTCAAGTATTCGAGCCGAGCGGATTCTGCTGAGAAAGCATTTATTGCGGCCGGTCGGAGTGGTTCTTTGTTTGGGAATAGCGGTACTTGTTTCTTTTCTTTTAAAGCTCGTCCCGTCTGAAGAAAAAACGGCCGTTTCCATTCATCCGGCTCCGGTTTCTTCCCGCCGTTTGGAACCTCAAGAAAAAAAAGAATCTGCTGAAGACCTCAAAGAAACGTTGAATCAGGTTTTTGCGGCGGGTTCTGTAGGAGATGTACCTGAGCTTTTACGGATTCTTCAGTCCGGACCCTATCCGGCCCAGGTGGCGGCAGCGGTTTTTTTAGGGCGTTTTGGAGATGCCTCCGCTATCGGACCGCTGGAAAGGGCCTCCCGAAGATGGTTTCCCTCGTCTACGGACGAGGACCCGTTTCTTTTGGCCATTGAGCAAATCGAACAACGCCTGCGGGGGATTGTTCCGGCTCAGGAGACGGAAATAGAGTATGTATCGTTAGAGCCCAATCGGGGACCCGGGGAAACAGAGGCGGCTTCTCAGGAACAGACGAAACCGGAGATGATGCCGGATGCTCAGAAAAAAGAAGAACAGGAGGTATTAATCCCCAAAGAAACTGCTGTCAAGGAACCGGAAACGGCTGAACCAAACGGTCTTTCTGAAGAGCAAATGGAAGAGATTCCGGCTGAAGAGCAAGAGATTTTGAATCAAGAAAGTCAAACGGGGAATGAAGGCCTTGATGAAAATCAGACCGAAGAAATCCAGAATGGCTTGTCAGGAGGGCCAACGGGTTTTTGATGCGTCTTTGCGGAAGGCGGGAGTTTTTTGCTTGCCAAATTACGGGAGCGGATTATACTACAGGTCTGTCTGATGGCGGCGTAGCTCAGCTGGCAGAGCAAGGGATTCATAAGCCCTGGGTCAGTGGTTCAAATCCACTCGCCGCCATTTTTTTGCCCCCATCGTCTAGCGGCCTAGGACGCCGGGTTCTCATCCCGGTAACAGGGGTTCGAGTCCCCTTGGGGGTATTGCAGGGTTGGCTAAAAACCGCATTTTTGACGCAATCCGCTGTTTTTCGCCCAGTTTGGCAACACTTTTGGCAACATAAAAATCCCACAAAACCTGCCCAAAATCGGGCAGCGCTTTGATGGCGTTCTGTTCGGTTTCTGGCAGCGTGCGGGCATAAGTATTCAGCGTCAAACGGGGGTCGCTGTGGCGGGCTAACTGTTGACGAACCTTGACCGGCAGGTTTTGGCTTGCAAGCAGCGCGATGTAGGTGTTTCGAAGCGAAAGGAAAGAAATTTCGTTTCCCTCTCGGTCTACCAATGGCAAGCCGGCAGCTTGCAGGTCGGCTTTTAGCCATTCGGATGTTGCAATCCAACGTCCGCCGAATGAGAAGACAAATTCATATTCGCTGGCGGGCTTTCGGTAATAGGTCTTGAAATATGCCAAAACATCGGCTGTGACTTGCGGCAGCGGTTGGCAAGCAGTTTTCTTATTTTTGGTTATTTCGGCCCGCACAGATACATACGGCGGGTTTTCGTCAAGGTGAATATCACGCCAGTGCAATGACAGCAACTCTTGGCGTCGCAAGCCGGTGCTGGCGGCAAGCAAATATAAAACCGCCCGGTCATTTCCTGCGTGAGATTTTATAAGCACTGACCACGCCGCCGTCTATCGGTGCCTACCAGTCCAGAAAAACCCAGCCCTCGCCCTGTTTGGGCGTTTCCAAGAGACGTGCCTGTCCGGGCGCTGCCAGCGGCGCCGGGGGAAGATTTGCCCGCCCAGCCGATAAGTTTCAATTTGTCATCATCGTAATTGACCGTATTTTCGGCATATCGGATATCGCTTTTCATCGCATCAGACAAATCCTCCTGCACATCATCCTTGACGGCGGTTGCGTTCTCTGCGCGAGCCTGTGCTGCAATAGCGGCGTTCTTGGCGGTCGTATATACGCTGACCAACGTAGTCAAGGCCGCCGGTAATACCGGAGACGCTGGGTAAATCGCTGCTTTGGAGGTAAGCCCCGAAACCATTGTAAGCCGGCACAAAGTTAGCTGACTTTGCCTCAAGTTACGCTTGCTCTGCCTCGTAGTAAGCCGACTCTGCCTCAAGGTTCACTGACTCCGTCACAGGTTACGCTTACTTTGCCTCAGAGTAAGCCTATTTTATCTTTTATCAAAGAGTTAGCTAGCTTTGTCTCAAAGCAAGCCGACTCCGCCACGGAGTTAACCGACTTTGCGATGGAGTAAACAGGCAAATCGCCATTTTTAGGCCAAAAACACGCTTTTTTCTGTCGTTTCTTTATTTTTCAATGCCATAATGTAATGTAAGCCTTTAATTCGACGATGTAACATTTATGTCGCAAAATAGATTACCAAACCTGCCACGGCAAGGCCGATGAATATCCCGGCAATTATTTTGCCAGCGGTGTCAAGTTTCTTGGTGTCTTGATATCCCTCTGGGCACATAAAGCACGTGACCCCCACGAAAAGACTCGCGATCGGCACGAGTGTATGCAATGACTACCACCCGCTTATGCCGATGTTATGCAGACGACTCACAACCAGGATAAAAGAAGCCGTCACTGTTATTATGAATCCGAAAAATTCCACGGCTGGTTCATCTCGGGCGGCGACATTGAAAATAGCATTGATAACAGCAACCCCAAACATTCCAAGGAAGTATCCAGTGCGCCGAATCCCTCCGTAGTTCTTCTCTTGCTTATGCTCTTCTTCTACATTGAGGTTGGTTGTATCCGGCGTGCCAATAGTCGAGGGGCTAATCTCTGGTTCTGTTAAAACAGTAGCATAGCTCCCCATAGGTTCAGTTAAGAGAGGTTGGAGCAAAGATTGGCTGTCTTGGTGTGGCTTTTCGGGTTCAAAATTCTGAAAAGCTTCCATGTTTTCCTGTATTACATCAGATTGCAATTTTTGGATCTGAGGCATTTTTAAGTTGAATAGATTGCTGTTTTCACGCCCCTTTCCGCAAAATCGCATAGGAAGCCCATGCCACAAGAAAAAGTGCTGTATGAGTCTCGCTTTTGCTTCCAATCGCAGTGAAAAACATAATATTGATGACCCAGAAAAAAACCACAATACCAATGGCCCATCCCTTAGATATAGGACGCCGAAGGAAAGCAAATCTGATTAACAGTGGCGGAGCTAACCCAACTCCCCAAGTCAAAATGGCAGAGACGATCAAAGTTATCCACCAGTATTCTCCAAAGGCTATCTCCATTATAGAGCCGCCTCCCTCATTTGTTGGTTTTACCCATTTGTCGTGTATGACAACGCTGTTACCTATAGCTTGGAAAAGTGGAAGATATGAAGCAAAAGCATCCTCTATTATTTCCTTGTCTTCTGTGACACCGACGACAGCGCACTCAATTGAGAGCATCTTGCCGTTATAGAATAGGAGATACATTAGTGAATACATATCTGCTCTCATGCCAGCACGTTCAACTTGATAGTGACACTTGAGCCATGCTCCTGGTTCACCATCTATTTGGGTTTTCCCACCATCGAGATAAGTTGCATTGGGTGGTATCATTTCGCGCAGACTCTCGGACAAAACTTCCGCTCCTATATCGCCTTCGAGGAGCAGGGATGCCCAAACTGGAAGATCTTGCACGATAATCATGCACCCAGGAATTATTCCGCCCACCGCTTTTCCCGTGAATTTCTGTACTATGTGAGGATGAATTCCTTCTTCTGCTCGCCATGACTTTGGGTATTTCAAACTGACATCTAATCCAGATGCCTTTGGGTGCGATTTCAGATTATATTCTGCTTGTTCCTCCGACAGAAGTTCTTTTGTAACCAAATCGACTTGCGTTCCCTTAGGTACGATTACCCCGAAAGATCGTGGCCAAGTGGTCTCGTTTGCGGACAAGACATATGACAACCAATTTTTTGACCGACTGCGTGTCCATTCAAGATCATTATCTTCTTCGTAAGTCTTAAATACACTCAGATACAGGACTTTTCCTTTTATCAATAAAACGGTTATTGTCCCCGCCACAGTGTGCTCTGTTTGGTCACCATCAACTGACAATTTATACTTTGCAATTTGTGACATAGTGATGTAGGAAGCTGTCTCCTTGTCAATTCCAAGAGGTATGACACCGTTTACATTAAAATTGACTTCGGCTCCAAATCTTTGAGAAAGAGCTTTTCCGGCCTCATTTGTCATTTTGTCTATAGATTCCTCTTGATTCTGGAGCAGCGTATCATATTCCTTGCGCAACACGGATCGCAGTTCGGCAAACTGGTATTTGGGTAACGTCAGATTCTCCAGCTCTTTCACAGAATGGACGGTCATATATTCCCGGAATTGAGCGGGTTCACCACGTAAAAGACGTCCTGCGTCTTGTTGAGAAATGAAGACAGCAAGAAGACGATTCGATTTGGGAAGCATGCCCTCGAACATTGCAAATTGTTCTTCAGAGATTGATTTAAGCTCTGTGAAACCGTCTGGTGCTGAGACTTGAAGCGTTTCCTCACCAATAGTGATTTCAACAGCAAAGGTAATTAGCGGATGAACCGATAGGAAAGATATCCATAACAGTGGGAATATTTGCTTTTTGGGCAGCATAAGAACTGCTCCTTTCTCACAAAACCACTATCACGGTATTACTCAGCGAACTTTCGCCTGGTTTATTTACGGCTATAACACGATATTCGATTTCAATTTCTTTCCAAAGTAGCTGCGGTTTCGATTGCTGTGGTGATATCCTACCAATCGCCTTCGGGGCGGTTTCGTCGCTGAATCTTATATGCATTTATTTTACCGTCTTCGGCGGGGGCTTTCAAGTCCAGAAATACCCAGCTGTCGTCCTTATTAGGCGCTTCGAGTTGGCGCACCTCTCCGGGCTGGGCCAATACTGTCGGTGTCCGACCAGCCGAGCAGTTTTAGCTTATCGTCATCGAAATTAATCGTATTTTCAGTGTGCGGATATCGCTTGACGGCCTCCGTTAGTTGTTCGAATACATCATCTTTGACGGCAATTGCCTGCTCGGTGGCAGCGCGGGCGGCCAGATACGGCCTTCGGATGAATAATCCGAATTCAATAAGTTCCAGAGTTTTGTGCTCTTCAAAAATTAACTTCTGGAAAGCAAAGAACTTGGGTTCATTTCTTTTTTTGAGTAATAGAATTCTTGCTTTTTGACCGATACTTTGCTATAGTTGAAGATGCAGGTTGGCCCCTGCGGTGTGCGTGACGGAAACGCTAATTTGAAAGAACCGATGCACCCTATCGGGGAGACCAGGTCGGTTAGGATCGGACATGCCTGCCTGACAGGACGTTCCGGACTCCCGCAACGGTCGCCCACCTAAACATACAGGGTTGCTTTCAATCGATTCCGCACGGCATCTGCGGAGGTACCTACATCAAAAAAGGTCTGTCCCGTACAGGCCTTTTTTCTTTTTCGTCCTTTCGGATTTCATCAGAAGAAAACATCGTAAAGCAGAGCATCATAGTCCTGAACAGTTCCGCCGTCCAGGCAGCATTCAATGATGTCTTTTCCGAGCGGGTCTAAGTCGGGATGACGGAATTTCTGAAGTTCCTGAACAAAAAAGTTGCGCAGAATTTCGGCGCCGCCGTCGTATCCTTCCAGTCCGACTTCAGGCTGGGTATGTGTCTGCAGGAAAATCAGAGGAATGGGAGTTCCTTCAACCTGCATTGAGTTGAATGCATAACCAAGAAGGGGACAGCGCGCCGGGGTAAGCTGATGGGGCTGGAAACGGGCCAGACCTCTTCGACCGAGGTATTCACGTCCAATCCATTGAGGCATAAAGCTGACTTCCCATGCTCCGACATGCTGGTTGGGCATTAAGGCATAGCGAACTTTCGGCGTAGCACGAATTTGACGAAGAAGTAAATTGGCGTGGTCCACCAGCCGTCCCGCGGCAAAAGGCCAATAGGAACCGACGCCTTCGCTGGTCATTCCTTCCGTATCTGTGATGCTCGGATTGGAATATCCGCGAGGGGCGACTAACCGCCACAGCCAGGCCAAAGCCGCCGGAAGAATATGAAGATAACCGGCAATGCCGTAGGTTGGATGTTCTTTCGTGCAGGGCGGTGTGCGAAGCCCAAAACTGCGAATCATCACTTCAACCGGACCCTCTACGGCACCGGGGACAAGCCGCCGAGGAAGAATAACACGCGGATTCGGACAGGGATGGCCCGGACTGTCTTCTGTATGCTCCCAAATCAGACACGTCGCATCGGGGATTCCCTGAAGATTCAGGAAAATCAGGGGTTCACCCGGGTGAATCGTAATACTTTCCAGATGAGGGTCTATTCCATATCGGCGGATATGATTGAGCCGAACAAACCAGGCCTGCTCCGCATCCTTGGCCAGCAGATAACCGCCTGCATTCTGAATATTGGGCAGGCACATCGCCATATCGTCGGTTACGGGGTTGAGACGGCAGGCCTGGTTGAGAGTCAGAAATCGCTGTTCCCCGGTTATGACATTCGTACCCAGCAGCAAGCGGCCGTCTTCCTGACGATGGACATATTCGAGCATTTCGCTTTTCCCGCCTCCGCTGGCTCCTTCATGCATAATCGTGGTTATATTGTCATACGGTGTAACCACCTGAACCGTAGAGCCGTGAAGCGTGGGCCAGTCTTCTTCTTCGCCGATGGAAAGAAGCACACCGTAAATGCCTTTTTTGGCACTGGGACCGGGATAGAGGTTGAAGGAGAAAATTTCATGAAGCCCGGGAAGCCGGTTATGCACAACAACCTGTTTGCCGTTGAAATAGGTATGTCGAAACGGCGGGGCCAGGTAGATAACACTGCGGATGCGAAAGTTTTCGGGAATACGGTCCGGAGTGATCATTCCCTGCAGATCAGCCAGTCCGCCGACAAAGAATCCTGCATTTTGGGGAGCAATCAGCATCGCTCCCTGCCCGCTTTGGACATCGAACGATCCGATGGTAAAGAAAATAACGGCCAAGTCCTGCTTTTGCAGCCATTGAAATGTTTCTTGGCGGAGAGGTTCAAAAGGCTGTTTGAAGTGCTCCTGAAACCTGGCCTTGTCTGTTTCCCGCTCGTCGGCAACAAACATACAATCCGGGTCGCGACGCCGCATGTACGGTTCCGGATAGTTTACGGCTAAACCATTCTTGCAGCGGGTAACGGTTGCTTCTAAAACCATCCTTTTTCCCGGGACTTCATAGGCGACCTCAAAGGTGCCTCTTTTCAGCCCGCCCATGGCCAAATTGATGATATCATCCCGGTTAAGGGGAAAAGTAAGTGAGCGGCAGCTGCCGAGAATCTGCTTAATGTGTTCGGGCAGATTGGTTCTGGACCAGTGTTTTCTGTAGTCTATGGTATTCATTTTTCCCTTTCTGAAGAAAGATTTTGCCGGGCGGAAGATTATACGGATTTTTCGGTAAAGATCAATGAAATACCGAAACTGATTTAGGGAAAAATATTCATCCGTGCACCGAGGGATTGCATAAGAGAAACATAGGTGGGGAAGGTAACATTCATTGCTTCAGCCGTATCGATAACTGTACAGCCGTCCAGCACCATTCCCGCTAAGCTGAGAGCCATTACAATGCGGTGGTCCGCGCGTCCGTTCAGATGAGCGGAATGGAGAGGTTTGCCTCCATGGACGATGAGACCATCCGGCAGTTCTTCAACATCGGCACCGAGTTTTTTCAGTTCAGCGGCCATGCAGGCGATTCGGTCTGTTTCCTTCTTGCGGGCCTGAGGGACATTCAGAAAACGAGTTGTTCCCTCAGCGAATGCAGCAGTGACGGCCATTGCCGGCAGGGCATCCGGTGTGCGGTTCATATCAATATCAATCCCTTTCAGGGGAGATTTTGAAATTGTTACCCCTTCGGAAGAATATTCAATGTGAGCCCCCATTTGTTTGAGGTAATCCACGACGGCCTTATCGGGCTGACTGTCTGTAAAATCCAGACCGGTCAGGGTAATGTCCCGGCCGAAGAGAGCACCGGCACACAGAAAAAAGGTTGCACTGGAAAAATCTGCAGGAATCGGAGCATCAAAGGATGTGTATTTTTGTCTGCCGGGAATAAAAAACTGTTTCATCCCGTTGTTTTCATAGCGGATGCCCTGGCGGTCCAGCCAATCGAGGGTCATCCTGGCATAATCCGGTTCATTCAGCAGTAGGACGTTGATTTGGGAGTCTTTTTCGGCTAAAGGACAGGCCAAGAGCAGTGAAGATAAAAACTGGCTGGTAAAGCATTCAATCGAAGTCTGCCCGCCTTTGAGCGTACCCCGGATTTCAACAGGGGCACATCCGTTATTTTTGATACATTTTCCGTCGGCACCGAGGTCTTTCAAAGATTGGAGCAGACCGCCGATGGGCCTTGTTTGAATTTGTTCGTCGCCGGTCATCGCAATAGCAGCTTTGGGGGAAGCCAGCGAGGCAGACCCCATAGCCAGGCGAAGGGTAGTCCCCGAATTGCCGACATCGATGCTGCAATGCTCGTTAAGGATTTTTCCTGCAGTCCCTTTGATTATCCATTCCTTCTCATTGGAAGTGTCTATTTGAGCGCCGAGAATTCGATAACAAGAAACAGCACTTAAGGTGTCCCCGGACACAAGAGGAAAACGAATCCGGCTTTTTCCGGAGGCCAAAGAAGCAATGGCGACTGCACGAATGGTATGAGATTTGGAACCAGGGATAGAAACCATCCCTGACAGCTCTGATGGATATACGTGAAGTTTCATATATATCAAGACATAATAACTCTATTATTTGTTAAAGGTTTTACGCCGATGGAAATTTATCAAAAAAAACTGGAAAAAGGAAAGAAAAATTATTATAGTAAAGAATCATTTTCTTTGTGTTTATATGTGTTTATATGCGAGTTTTTATAGGATGTTTTTGCTATTATAAGAGTTTTTAGGTCTTATTTCTACTGGGGGTTTTTGGCGTCCTATAATACCATTCTTTTCCAGATTGTTCAGTTTGTGTATTTTCAAAGTTCCTTGACTAAAAATAGGCATTTTGGTAAGGTGAGATAAACTCGCCTTTTACGTTTTCCGATACGGTAAAGGTGTCGTTAGAGCTCAGGGTACATGAGGTTCCCTAAGGTGAGTAATAAAGATACGCAAACAATGAAATGAGGAAGCCGTCAAAATGGGAAATAAAGGGTCCTTTACGGAGGGTGCCATGGCACGTAAACTTTCTTTGGCAATTCTTTTTTTTCTTTTTCTTTTCTCCTCTTTTGGCACAGCAGGGTTCTTCCAAAATCCTTTGAGCACGTCTACTCTTCCCCTCTATCGGGATGGATATCTTTTAGTTCGCTTTTATGAAACAGGCACCACGTCCTCTGCAGCAGCGATCCGTTCAGCCGTTGTGCAGAAAGCAGGGGGGGGAACGATTGTTCGGATGTACAGCGAGCTTGTCCCGGGGTTGGCTTTGGTAAAGCTGCCGGCGGGTACCGATGTGCAAGCGGCGCGCGTGGCGTTTCAGGCGACACCAGGAGTCCAGTATGCCTGTCCGGACTTTATTCGAACACCATCATTAACGCCGAATGATTCACGATTTGCTCAGCTGTGGGGGTTGAACAATACAGGGCAAACAGGCGGCACGGTTGATGCAGATATTGATGCACCGGAAGCGTGGAATCTGACAACCGGCAGTAAGCAAATGATTGTAGCGGTAATTGACACCGGTGTGGATTACACCCATGAAGACCTTGCCGCAAATATGTGGGTCAATACAGCCGAGCGGAACGGGGCGCAGGGTGTGGATGATGACGGCAACGGGTATGTTGACGACATTTACGGCTACGATTTCGGCGAAGGGGACTCTGACCCGATGGACGAATACGGACACGGGACCCATGTGGCCGGAACAATCGGCGCTGTCGGCAACAACAATCTCGGTGTTGCAGGAGTGAACTGGAATGTCCGGATTATGGCCTTGAAAGTGGCCTATGCCGTAGAGGGCAGCGATGAACCGGGGCTTTTGGATTCCGCGATTATTGAGGCACTGCGTTATTCCGTTCGGATGGGGGCTAAAGTTACCAACAATTCTTATGGAGGATATGGGTACGATCCGGCGCTGTATGATGCGATTTTGGCCAGCCAGCAGGCCGGACAGCTCTTTGTAGCGGCGGCTGGAAATGAACAAAACAATAATGACAATTTCCCGGCCTATCCTGCCAGTTTTGATTTGGCTTCAATTATTTCCGTTTTAGCCGCTAATCCTTTCGATCAAATCACCTATTATTCGAATTACGGCAAAACGAGCGTCGATTTAGCGGCTCCGGGCGGTGAAATGTACTCGGAGGATGATGCGAGAGGGATTTTGAGCACGGTGCCGGGAAATGGTTATGAATTTTACCAGGGCACTTCGATGGCCAGCCCGCATGTGGCCGGAGCATGTGCTTTGGTGTGGTCTTTGTCCCCTACAATGACAGCGGCGGAAGTCAAACAAATTATTCTGGGCTCCGTGGATAAACTGGACAATTTGAAGGACCTTTGTGTCACCGGGGGGCGTTTGAATCTGTATAAAGCCGCCCTGTCCGTTGAGATTGAAGACTTGATTGCCCCGACACCGAATCCGGCTCAGTGGGATATTGTGCCGGCAGCAACGGGACTTAAGCATATTGTAATGAAAGCAGCTTCGGCAACGGATGCCTCCGGAGTTCAATATTATTTCGAGTGCATAGAGAATTCGGCATTAAACAGCGGCTGGCAGGATGACCCGCTGTATATTCTCGGCGATACAGCAGAGGAACGTGCCCTGCTGGCGGAAGGAACAACGTATACCTTCCGTTTTAAAACAAGAGATAAATCCGACAATCATAATGAAACGGAATGGTCTGAATCAAAACAGACCACGACCGCTTCGGGAGTTGATACGCTGCCGCCGGCCCCCAATCCGGCGCGCTGGAAAGCGGCTCCGCGTGCTTTGGGCAATCTGCGGCTTGGCATGGAGGCCGTAACGGCGTACGATGAAAACGGAGTGGAATACTTCTTCGATTGTGTTGAGGCGTCCGAAGGCAATCCGGATGATTATGACAGCGGCTGGCTGACCGTGCCGTATTACTTCACGCCTTTGGTTCCGGGCGGTGTGGCCGGCAAGGAATTTCGGTTTGTGATTTATGTTCGGCAGGCAGTCGGCGAAGGCGGCGAACTTCCCAAGACGGATCCCTCTGAACCGATTTCGGGAGGTTATACGACGAAACCGGTTACGCGTCATGTTCCGTCAGCGGCCTATCCGACGATTCAGAGCGCCGTCGATGCATCTCGTTCCGGCGATACGGTGTTGATCCATCCGGGCTTGTACCGGGAAACCAATATTGTGGTGGACGGCAAAGCGATTACGATTCGCAGTCTGAATCCGGATAATCCGGATGTTGTCAGCCAAACGGTAATTGACTGCGAAGACATTTGGGATTTTTGGTTTAACGAGCCGCGGCGTGCCTTTATCTTCCGGAATGTCGGCCGCAATACCATTCTGGCCGGACTGACGATTCGGAATGCTGTTGCCGTAGATGATCCCGAATATTATGGTTCTTCTCTTGCGGTGAATGTTTCCGTTTATCCTGTGGGAGGCCCGGGACAGGATGCGAAAGGCGGAGCGATTTACCTTGGAGATTACGCAGGAGCCAGCCCCATTCTGCGAAATTGCGTATTTCAGAACTGCCGAGCACATGGACAATTCGGCACACACGGTATGAACGCACCAAATGTCAATACAGGTCCCGGCCGTCCGGGGGCTCCGGGCGGAGACGGGGGCAATGCGTACGGTGGTGCGATTTACGCTGTCAGCGGCTCAGCTCCCCTGATTCAGGGTTGTACGTTTGAGGGATGTTCCGCCGTCGGCGGAAATGCCGGCAATGGCGGCAACGGCAGCGACGGAGGAGGGGTGCCGGACAGTGTAGATCAGGCCGATGGATTTGACGGCGGGGACGGCGGAGACGCCGGCAAGGGCGGCTGTGCCTGGGGCGGGGCGATTTATTTTGAAAATGGATGTGCCCCTGAATTGATTGATGTCGTTGTTTCCGACTGCTATATCCAGGTTGGAGAAGCCGGACGCGGCGGCAACGGCGGAAACGGCGGTGACGCGAAGACTGAAGGCCGCGGAGGGCACGGCGGCAACGGCGGAATGGGTGGAGATTTGCGTGCACCGAATTCCGCCGGCGGCGCCGTTTATTTTGGAGAGAATACACAGGCCGTGATTGACGGCTGCACGTTCACAGGCTGCCGAGTTGTTGTCGAACTTCACGGGGATTATTCCGGCGGGGACGGCGGCAACGGAGGCAACGGTCAAGGAAACGGCAACGGCGGAAACGGCGGTCACGGCGGACCTGCTTTCTATATCCCCGATAAGCTCTATCAGCTCGGAGTAGTCCGGGACCAGACGGGTGCTATGATAACCGACGGTGTCCGAGCCAACGGCGGAACCGGCGGAGACGGCGGGAATGGTGCCGGAACCGGCGGCAGAGGAACCGGCGGATACGGCGGATTCCGTTTTGGAATGGGCGGGGCACCTCAGAACTGGGGCGATCTGCTGGATCATACCGGAATCTGGCCGTCCAATCTTTACTATATGGCCTATTACTGGGAAGATATTGCCAACATCGATAATTCCTATACCCATACCGACGACGCGGGCGATTATTTAACCGGTTTTGTGATTCCCTGGGAATGGCAAAGCGAAATTGAACTGCCGGAATTGCCGACACCTCCGGCAGAACCGGGGGTAACCACAGGGGAAGGACAGGAGACAACCATATCGGCCTTTTATTGTGCTTTTTATCCCTTCTATGGTCTGGTAGAGGAAACCGAGACCTTCACGGTCACTTTGGCAACCATGGACCCGAACCATCCGGAAGACCCGGCTTCGTGGTACTGGGACCTGACTACCCGTGTTTCAGGTACCTCACAGACAACGTTTGGGGAGCAGTGGTCCTCGACGGATTTGACTCAGCCCAATGCAGGTGCCTGCGCGGGCGCCAACTTCTACGGTGCCGGCAGCGTCATTACGATGCGGAATACAACAGTTTCCAACAATCGCGGTTTTGCCAACCACGGCGGCGGTGAAGTGTATGACAAAGGATGTCAGGCGACCTTTGAAAACTGCCTCTTTGAAGGCAACAGCGCTTATGCCGATGTCACCAATCCGACGGATTATCGCTATGAAGGTATCGGCGGGGCGATGTTTGCTGACCAGCCCCAAAGCATGGTCTTTACCAATTGTGTCTTCCGAAACAATGATGCCTTCAGCGGCGGCGGCCTTTACTGCAATCTGGGGCCCTCGTCTGAAGGGTATACGCCCGACGTGAACTTTGTTGACTGCACTTTCTCCGGCAATGCCGCTGATTATGATTTGGTCAAATCGTATGCCGGAGCTGTTTATGTCGGCAACTCCTTCGACGCATACGAAGAATCCTACTTTAATAATTTCTTTGCCCGAAGCGATGAACCGGAAGACGTGACCGGGGAAATTTCCAACTTTATTACCTCCGAGTACATCAATCACGGACGGATTAACTTCTGGTATATTGTCCGAACGGAGATGTGGGACAATCTGAAGGAAGTGGACCATATTCTGGCCGGTGAAAAAGAGCCCGTTTATAAGGTTTCTTTCGAAGGCAGTTTGTTTGAGAATAACCGTTCGCCCAACGGCGGCGGTCTGAATGCGGATGCATCTCTCTTGACCATAACGGGTGCAGAATTTATCGGAAACAGCGGGCATATCGGTGCGGGCGGCTTTATTTACGGCTGCGACCTGACCGCCAGGAACAACTATTTCTACACCAATACCGGCAGACTTCTCAGTCCGCGCCGAAGTCAGGACAGCGGTACTTTTAACGCTTTAATTTGTGCATCCGGCTTCTATGTTTCCGATTCGGATGTTTTGCTGGCTGCAAACCGCTTTGTTGCCAATGAGTCGAAGGGCTATGCCGGAGCTCTGGCGATGATTGGGCCTCCGCTCGGTTGGGACCGGCCGCAGGAAGTCATCAACAACCTCTTCATTCAGAATACAGCACTCAGCGGCGGCGGGGCTTTCCTGGCTGACTGGTCCAGCGATGTGAGTGTCGTGAACTGCACCTTTGTGGATAACACCGTAACAGACTCGTGGTACGGTGTCGGCGGTGCGATGATGACCCACGACACCTTCGTAGACATCACCAATTCGATTTTCTGGGGCAACCTGGCTGCATTGGGGCCGCAGATTTCAGTAGGTGACCCGTATGAAACTTATTCAGTGCCCTTTACAACCGTTTTTGTGGATTACAGCACAGTTCAGGGAGGACAAAGTCAGGTGTACGTGGCTCCGGGGATTGAGCCGTGGCTTTGGTATGGACCGAACAATATCCAGAGCGATCCGCTCCTGGTCGATTTTGGTTCAGCGGCCTCTCCTCAGAATCGAACGGTCTTCTTGAGCCACCTGTCTGCAGGCCAGGCTCAGAACAGCCCCTGCATTGATACAGGAACAGGAACGGCGGCCGCTCTGTCGGCTTTGCTCGAATTTGCGGCAACGACCCGCACGGATTTCATTCCGGATGTCGGTACTGTGGACATGGGGTATCACTACAATGCTGATTTGTCTTCGGTGCAGACCTATACATTGAATGCACGGGTTTATGTTGCAGACGTTAAGGCGATGGGAAAACTGAAGGCATCCTGGACTGTGGATGGTACCGTTCAGGAGGTCGGACCGGCGGTGGTTCTGCCGCCTATTACCGTTGCACAAGGGACGATTATCTATCTGGAAGCGATTCCGGATGATCCGGCCCTTTATCGTGTGAAGAAGTGGTCGGGAACGAATAATGACAATTCCACAGCCCTGACGAATACGGTTACGATGGGGATGAATCGAACGGTAACAGTGGAATTCGAGGAGGCAATTCCGAAGTTTATCACCGTTCCGTCTCAGGTTGCCACCTTATCGGGAGCGATTGCAATCGCCCGCAGCGGCGATACGATTGTTCTGGCTCCTCGTCCGGGAACACCCTATACGATTGAGTTTGTGGATACGAACTTTGACGGCATCGGTGAAGGGCTTGACCTGCAGGGCAAGAGCATCGTGATTACGTCCGAAAATCCGGATGACCCGCTGATTGTGGCCTCCACGGTTGTTGACTGCGGCGGAACGCGATATCAGCCCAGCCGTGGGTTTGTCTTCCGCAGCGGAGAAGGTCCCTCGACGATCATTCAGGGGTTAACAATCCGCAATGGATTTATGGTCGGTGCTTTGGGAGCGAGCGGGGCAATTCCCGGGGAACCGACCCCGCCCGGCCAGAATCCGGAAGCTCCGCCCCGTGCCAACAGCGGAATGGACGCCTTCGGCAACGGCTACGGCGGTGCAATTTTGTGTGAAAACGGCAGTTCGCCGACGATTCGCAAGTGTGTGTTTGAAAACTGCACCGTAACCGGCGGTTACGGCGGAGACGGCAATGATGGTCGGCCGGCCGTTGAAAATGCACAAGCCCCGGCCAATGACGGCCAGTCCGGCGGGCACGGCGGCGACGGATATGGAATGGGCTGCGGCGGAGCTATTGCCTGTGTAGGAGGCAGTTCCCCGACAATCGAAGGATGCATTTTCCGCAACAACAAGGCCTTGGGCGGCTGCGGCGGCAACGGCGGCAACGGCAGCAATGGTGTAACCAACGGGAAAGGCAGCTGGGGCGGCGACGGCGGTGATGCCAACGGCAACGGCGTCGGCGGAGCCATTTTTGCCGATACCGGTTGTCAGCCGGTGATTCAGAACTGCACCTTCGAAAACAATTTTGCTCAGCACGGAATTGCCGGCATCGGCGGTTCAGCCGGAACCGGACAAACGTATTCTGATCCGTATGATCAATTCTATCCGGGTACGGACGGCGTGGTAAACGTCTATCCGAGCCAGCCGCTGGACGGCGGTGCAATCCGTTTGGGCGACAATGCTCAAGCCACGATTGTTGGATGTACATTCATTGGAAACTATGCCTTTGAAAATACTTCCCAGACGTGGATGGATAATTTGGTGCCAATTGAGCAGCATCTCTACACAGACGGCGGTGCGGTGGCTGTCGGTAAAAGCAGTACGCTGCGGCTGCGGGACTGCCTCTTTAAAGAAAACATGGGCGGTGCCGTCTGGTGTGATGAATTGACGGCCGTTGAGGTTGACAACTGCGAGTTTTCCGACAACGGCACCTATGACAAAGTGCCTGGGATTGATTTCTACACGGAATATGAACTGACATTCCTGTATTCCGTGGACGAATCGCTCCTGTCTGATTTGATGGAATCTCTCGGAGAGGCCGGCGCGATTACGCTCAGCAAAGGATCACCCAGCGCTGTGATTACCAACAGCCGCTTCTTCGGCAACTACACGCTCGGCAGCGGCGGCGCTATTCGTTCAGACAGTCATCTGACGCTGACCGACTGCACGTTCGGCGGCAACAAGGCCAGCCGCGGCGGCGCTGTGGATGTGTATTACAATCTGAGTGCCGGTGAAACGGCCAAGACGCTGACGCTGCAGATGACGGGCTGTTCATTTGCCGACAATGACGCATTCCTGCTGGGCGGTGCCGTTTTCGGCCGCAAGGTCAATCTGACTGCAGAGGACGGCACGTGGATTCGCAATGAAGCCCGCAGCGGCGCCGGCATTTATCTGACGGAAGGTGAGATGAACGTCGGCAACAGCACCTTTACGCTGAACACGGCGACCGGTATTAAACGCTATTACCAGACCGTCAGCGGCGAAGGTCAGGGCGGTGCGGTTGCCTGTATAAACACCAAAGCCGACATCTGGAACTGCCGGTTTGTGGAAAACCGTGCGGAAGGTCAGACCGGCCAGGGCGGTGCAATCAACTTTACCAACGGCGATGTGATTCTCACGCACCGTCTGAGCAATTGTCTGTTTGCCGACAACTGGGCACAGCAGGCCGGCGGCGCCGTTGCCGCCAAGGTCGGCTCCAGCCCGACGATAGAGTTCTGCACATTCTCCGGCAATCTCATCAGCGTCTCCGGAACCGGCGGCGGGGCTGTTTACATCGGCCCGAACGGCGCAGCGGTGCTGAGCCACTCTGTCTTTGTCGGCAGCAATGGAATCGCAGTCGCCGAAGATGCTCCCATAGATTCTCAGATTCAGCGGTGTCTGTTCTACGGCAATCTCGGTTCGGATTATTCCGGCGCTCTGCCCGCAGGTACCCTGACGGCTGATCCGCGGTTTGAGACAGGGCCGCTCGGCGGCTGTTATCTGAATCAGACATCCAGTCCTGCGGTCAACGCCGGCCTGATGACCGCTTCTTCGATCGGTCTGGACCAGTTTACAACAGACCCGGCGGGGACGGCTGCAGACACGGGAATGGCGGATTTGGGTTATCACTACCCGTTTGCGTCCAGTCTGCCGACGTATACACTGACGGTTTCCGTGCAGGATGGCCGGGGCGCTGTTTCGGTTGAACCTGCCTTGAGTGCCTACTATAAAGGCCAGATTGTCGAGTTGACGGCCCAGATACAGAATGGTTATGTCATTACCGGCTGGTCGGGCACAATCAATGACGGAAGCACTGAAGCAGTCAATCGGGCGGTTATTGACGGCAATAAGGTGGTACAGGTAAAGGTCCGTGCACAGCAGACACTGCATGTGGGTGGTTCTGCGGCCTACAATTCGCTGTCACAGGCCATGAATGACGCCAGGGACGGAGACATTATAATTGTCAATCCAGGCATCTATCAGACGACGAGTACAACCAATCTGGACTATGAAACAATTGCAAGTTTTGCCGGAAAGAGGTTGACAATTCGCAGTTCCAATCCGGATGACCCGGAGACGGTCGAAAATACCATTTTCGATCATCATGGACTCTACATTGTCGGCTTAAAAGAAGGGTCGCTGATTGAAGGGGTTACCTTCCGTCAAAGCAGCGTGATGTTTGAGCGTTCCGCTGCAACCGTCCGCAACTGCCGTTTTGTCAGCTGCAATTGGAATGGTGGAACTGGGCGAACGCCGGATGGATGCGCCCAGGATGGTGTGAACGGCGGAATGGCGGAAAGCGGTGCAGTGGATCTGATGGAAAGTTCCGTTCGGTTTATCGGCTGCTTGTTTGAAGGCAATTCCGTGACGGGCGGCAATGGTACCAACGGGAATGCCGGCTGCGATGCTCATCCGGACGGCGGCGACGGCGGCTGGCCGGGCTGGGCCTACGGCGGTGCTGTGGCCTGCCAATTCAGCAGTGAGGCAACCTTTGAGAACTGTACGTTCCGCAACAATTTCGTTCTGGGCGGCAACGGCGGCAACGGCGGCGCCGGAAAAACGCCTCCGAATCCCGGCTACGGCGGTCTGGGCGGCGGGTGGAATTATTCCGACCAGGTCGAAATCGGCTGGCTGATTTACCGCGGCTGGGACGGCTGGACGAACGGCCATAAGTATGACTTCCCAACTCTCTATTTTGAAATGTATGATTGGGAAACGTTCGCCAAGTGGTTTGAACTGGATACAAACAAGTACAAGAGCTGGAAGGACTTCTATGTCTATTACCAGTACGACCCGTATGATGCCTACTTGTCCTACTGGCGCTACGGCGGATACGGCGGCGCAGTGTTCTGCGCTTACGGCAGCAGCGCCAAGTTTGTTGGCTGCGTCTTTGAAGGCAACAGCAGCAACGGCGGCGTAAGCGGCGTCGGCGGTTCCAACTCGCTCAACGATATACCGGAACCCGACCGGGCTCTGGATATTCCCAATGCCGGCGGCGCGGTGTACGCGATGTACGACTGCACGCTCGAGTTTGAAAACTGCGTCCTGGCCAACAACAGGGCGGATACGAATGTCCAGCAGTACCCGCATACCATCCACGTGGCCTTCGGCGGTGCCGTGGCGTATCAGTACGACTGCGTTGCCAAGTTCGTCAACTGCACGATGATTGGAAACGAAGCGAGTGACGGCGGTGCGATCTATGCCAATGCATCCGATACGCTGATTCAGGACTGCAACGTGGCTGACAATACGGCGTATCTGGGCGGCGGCTTCTTCCAGATTTATAATGAAGCGGCTTTAACGAACAGCCAGTTCCGCCGCAATCTGGCAAGAAGCACGTCGTTTGAGGCCCCTGTGGAGAACGCCTTCTTAGGTCAGGGCGGCGGTGTGTATGTCGGAAGTACCGCTTTGAACGTTCGCGACACGATCTTTGTCCAGAACGCGGCTGATTTCTCCGGCGGCGGTCTGTTCATGACCGGACTTTCCGCGAAGGGTTCCTTGATTAAGAACGCCCTGTTTGCTCAGAACAGTTCCGGCCGCGACGGCGGCGGCGCCTCCGTTTACTGGGGTGCCAATCCCGTCATTCGAAACTGCACCTTTGCCGATAACCAGGCGACGGGAAGGCCGAACTATCCGACGGGTACCGGCGGCGGTTTGTATATCGGCTACGGCAGCACCGTGGATGTGATCGACAGCATTTTCTGGCTGAACTATGCTCTGCAGGGAGCTCAGGCCACGGTGGGCTCCGGTTTTGATACAGAACCGTATCCGTCGGTAATGAACCTGTCGTTCTCGGATGTGCTGAATATCAACACGTCGGGGAATGCAGTTTATGTCCGGCCCGGGAGCACGCTCAACAAGGTCGCCGGCGTCTTCAGCAGCAATCCGATGTTTGAAGGACCGGAAGACCCGACCCGCGAAGTGCTGCCGGAAGAATATTACTACCTGAATCCGTCCAGTCCGTGTATTGATGCGGGCAGCGATTTGGCCCGCAATCTGGATTTGGACGGTTACACCACACAGCTGAGCGGTGTGCTGGACCGCGGTGAGGTTGATTTGGGGTACCATTACTTCGTTATCCGTCGAGCTGAATGCGCCAAAGTGGATAACTCGCTGGTCCTGAGCGGCCAGATTGACCTGAGTGATTTGGCCGTCCTCGGTTCCAAGTGGCTCAATCAGCCGTGCGGTTCACCCGGCTGGTGCGGCGGTGCCGACCTGAACTTCGACCGCCTTGTCGATATGTCCGACGTAGCTTCTCTGGCGGTGTGCTGGCTGGCGGAGGATACACAGTCGCCGACGCCCAGTCCGATGCAGTGGGCCGAACTGCCTGCACCGCTGCCGCTGACAATCGATGGGGTTACGTTGAATCCGGATTACAGGATTGACAAGGTGGCAATGAAGGCGATTCAGGCCCACGATGCCTGGTGGCCGGATTCCTATCTCGAATATGCGGTCGAATGTGTGTCGCATCCTGCTGTGACAACCCCGCTGGTCTGGACAACAGACCCGTCAAAGGTCCTTTCCGGACTGTATCCGGGCGAACCCTACGAGTTTGTAGTTTACGCTCGCGACCCGAGCGGGAATGTGACCCTGCCTTCAACAGCGGCTTCCGTCACACCGGGCAGCAATTATAACCTGCTTGCCCCCAATCCGGCGGACTTTGAGATACCGCCGGCCGGTTCCGGGCCGACAACGATCACAATGACGGCTGTGCAGGCGACGGGTGTGCCGGCGGTTCCTGCTCCGCTGGTCGGTAAGGGTACGTTCCATGTAGAGTACTGCTTCGTTAAGACAGATGCGGCGGGCAATCCGCTGAATCTGCCGGCGGGGACGAACCCGATTGTTCAGCAGAATTATGACTCATCTCAGCCGTCCGGAAAAGTCTACACGACAACTCCATGGCGGTTTACAGATACCGGCTTAACTTTGGGACAGACGTATTACTACCGAGTCTTTACACAGCTGGTATTCCGCGAGACGGCAACCGGTACGGTTCGGGTTGTGGCTTACACAGAGCCGTCCCCCGTCTATGCAGCCGGTCCGATTGAAGTAGATTTAACGCCGCCGACGCCGAATCCGGCTCAGTGGGCGGTCTGGCCGAGTCACCTGCAGTACGATACGTGGTATCACTACATGCGGGCGGCGGAGGCTCAAGACCCGAGCGGTGTGGAATACAAATTTGTCTGTGTGTCATTCCCGAGCTTGAGCAGCGGCTGGCAGAATGTGGACAATGTGGCAGGCATCGTGGACCCGGACTTCACACCGCGGCTGCCGAATGAGTACTGGGTGCCTGTGTATGTCTCGACGGCGTACTATGAGTACTACATCCTTGTGCGTGACCGCTCGCCGAATCAGAATCAAACGCAGCCCAGTGCAACCTGCAGCGCCGGTACAAATACGGTAACTTGTCCCAACAGGCCTATCCAGTAAGGCATAGCCGATTATAAAACCCGAAGGGCTGTCCAGAATATCGGACAGCCCTTTTTTTTAAAAAAACTTGATGGGCCTAAATAAGACTGACAATGTCCGCAATTTCTGTCCAAAAAAACTTCTTCGGGGTTGACATTTTTTCTCAAAATTGTAAAAAAGAAAAACTCATGTGAACAGGGCCCGATTCCTGGAGGGCTTGGCTGCGGCGGGCTCCATTCTGATTGATCAACTGAAAAACGGGAGTATAAGGGATGATTGAAGTACAAAAATTGACCCGCAGGTTCGGACCGATTGTGGCAGTTGATGGGATTTCATTTCAGGTTCAGAAGGGAGATATTCTCGGCTTTTTGGGACCGAATGGCGCGGGCAAAAGCACGGCAATGAAAATGCTGGCTTGTTTTCTGCCCCCTGACAGCGGTACGGCAGAGGTTTGCGGGTACGATATTGTCCAGCAGCCCTTACAGGTGCGGCGATCCATAGGATACCTGGCGGAGAATGCACCGGCTTATCCGGAAATGACGGTAGCGGGCTTTCTGAATTTTGTCTGTGACGCGCGCGGGCTGAAGGGAGCGGCCCGCCGGGAGGCTCTTGAACGCATTATCCCGCTCTGTTCCATTGGTACAGTGTATCATCAGACCATTGACACACTCTCCAAAGGATATAAGCGAAGGGTAGGACTGGCTCAGGCCCTGATTCACAATCCGCCTGTCTTAATTCTGGATGAGCCGACGGACGGCCTGGACCCCAACCAGAAGCATGAAGTGCGTGAACTGATTTTGAAGATGGCAAAAGAAAAAGCCATTATCATTTCAACCCATATTTTGGAGGAAGTCGAGCAAATCTGTACACGGGCGATTATCATTGCCCGCGGACGGATTCTGGCCGATTCCACACCTCAGAAACTGCAGACGGATTATCAGGGGACTCTCGAAGAGGTCTTCCGGAAGATTACGTTAGGAAAAAAGACGGCTTAACGGCCGCAGGGATTGAACGAAGAAACACTAAGGAGTCAGGCAATGAACGGCTTTTGGGCAGTCTTCAAGCGAGAATTAAAAGGATATTTTTCGACTCCCGTTGCATATGTTTTTCTGGTGGTGTTTCTGTTCTTTGCAGGTTATCTGCCGTTTCGGGAGGGATTTTTTGAATTAAGGCAGGCGGATTTAAATCTCTTTTTTAAGATGCTTCCGCTGCTGTTTGTTTTTATGGTTCCTTCTACGGCGATGCGGCTGTGGGCGGAGGAGCGCCGGACCGGCTCGATTGAACTGCTTCTGACACTGCCGATTACGGTCCCGCAGGCGGTTTTGGGCAAGTTCTTTGCCGCGTGGGCCTTTCTGGGAATCGCCCTTCTTTTGACGTTTCCGATGCCGGCAGCGGTCTTTTACCTGGGCAGTCCGGACCCGGGTCTGATTGCGGCCGGATATCTGGGGGCCTTTTTGATGGCCGGCGGTTTTTTGGCAATTGGAGCGTTCTTTTCCGCTCTGACAAAAAATCAGGTCATCAGTTTCATTCTTTCTGTGGCGGCCTGCGGGATTCTCGTTTATGCCGGAATGCCTTCAACCCTCGAATACCTGTCGGGCACTCTGCCGGCACCGGTGCTTTCCCTGATTGAATCACTCAGTTTCCAAATCCGGTTTGATGCCATTCAGCGGGGGATACTTTCCGTAAAGGATATTGCTTACTTTGTGATTCTCATCGCGACCTGGATTTACGCTTCGATGTATGTTCTGGAAGAAAGGAAGGCGAACTGATGAATCGAACCGTACGTCTGATTATTGTCATATTGTTGATTCTGGTAATTTCGGTATCCGCGATTCAGATTGTGCAGCGATTGTTTGGAAGCTGGCGGATCGATGTGACGCAGGAAAAACTGTACACCCTTTCTGAAGGGACCAAAAACATTCTGCAGGCGCTTCAGCAGCCTCTGACGCTGCGGCTTTACTACACCAAGACCGCGACCCTCAGTGCACCGGACCAAATCCGCTTTTTCAATGCCTATTATGAATATGTCCGGGCGCTTCTGGAGGAATATGTCCTGCATTCGAACGGCAAAATCAAGCTGGAGATTGTGGACCCGCGGCCTTATTCGCAGGAAGAACTGGCGGCTATTCGATATGGTTTGAAGCGGTTCTCTATTACAGAGGAAGAAAGCTTCTTCTTTGGTCTGGTTGTTCAGACGGAGCTGGGGGTGACCAAGACAATTCCGTTTTTCAGCCCCGACCGGGGGAATTTTATTGAATATGACATTACCTACCTGATTGATACCGCTGTCAACCCGCCGAAAACGCGGGTGGGCATTCTCAGTTCGCTCCCGGTGATGGGCGACGATATGTCCGGCTATATGGCGGCGATGATGCGGATGCAGGGGCAGAGGCCGCGCGGGCCGTGGGGGCTGGTGCGGCAGCTGAAAGAATTGTATGCCGACGTGCGTTCCATCCCGACGGATACGGAGGAGATTCGGGATGTGGACCTGCTGTTGGTGATTCATCCCAAGGACCTTTCCGCAAAAACCCGGTATGCCATTGACCAGTATATCCTGAAGGGCGGGCGTGCGGTGATTGCTCTGGATCCATTCTCCGTGGTGGACAGGCCGGACCCGGCAATGATGCAGTACGGGATGGAACACAAGGCGGCTTCCTCCCTCGATGATTTGCTGGCGGCCTGGGGTCTGGAGATGCCGGCCAATACGTTTGCGGGCGACCGAGTCCTGGCCGGAATCGGTTCTCCTTCGCCGAACGAACGTCCGATGAAGATTCTTCCTTATCAGAAATTGACGGCATCGTACGGCTGTTTTAATAAAGATGTTCCTATGACTGCCTCCTTGAACGAGGTGACCTTCTGGTTCCCCGGTGTTCTAAAGAAAAAGAAAGATGCAGCGAATCTGCCTGCGGATATGGAATACATTCCTCTGATGATGACAACCAAGCAGGGCAATACCTGGACCATTTCGAGTCCTTTCGAACTTCGGGTTCCGGATTATGCGGATATTCTGCGGCGTTTTCGGGACGGCACCGAGGAACAAGTGCTGGCTTACCGGGTGACCGGCACCTTCCGTTCGGCTTTCCCGGACGGACCTCCGAAGGAAGAGAAAAAAGAGGAGGGAAAAGAAGACAATAAGGAAGAAAACAAGGACGAGAATAAGGACGCTTCCTCGGAAGAGACCAAACCCGCTGCGGAGCATTTATCCGAGGCCCGCCAGCCCGCCGCCGTTGTGGTGGTGGCTGATGTGGATTTTCTCAGTGATGTGCTGGCTTATCAGGAAACAATCTTCGGGCTGGCTGTAGTCGGGAACAATGCGGCTTTTGTACTGAATGCTCTGGAGGAACTGTCCGGTTCTACGGATTTGATTCGGCTGCGTTCCCGCGGCGGCTATAAGCGGCCCTTTACCCGCGTCGATCAGATCGAGAAAGAGGCAGAGGAAAAAACCGCGGAAGAAGAGACACGAATTATGGCGGAAATCAAGGGGTTTGAAAGCCAGTTAAATGAAAAACTGCGGGCGCTCGAATCCAAGGAAAAGGAGCTGATCAACAAGACGATTCTGGAAGAAAAGAAGGAAATCGAACTGAAACTGCACGAAGCGGAAATGCGTCTTCGTGATGTGAAAATGAAGAAGGTGGCGGACAAAGAGGCCCTGAAAAACCGCATCCGGAATTTCTGCACCCTGCCCGGTCCGCTGGCTGTGCTGACGGCCGCGGTGGTGCTTGCCGTGTATCGAGCGGTCAAACGCAGATATTCAATTCAGCATATGAGAGAACCTTAACCCCGGCCTGGAAATGAATCTGACAGGGAGTCAACGGCGATGAACGATAAAAAAGTTGCGATTTTGGCAATAGTAGCGGTTTTGGCGGCGGCGGGGGCTATGCTTTCGTCTCGATTGAGTCGAAATTATACCCCGCCGAGCGTCACAATTTTTCCTCTGATTGAAGGGTTGGATATCGACCGGATTCAGACGATTGTCATTGGTGCAAAAAGTGCAGACGGGCCGATTCATCTGGACCGAAGCGACAAGGCCTTTACAGTCCGAGAAAAAGACGGCTACCCAGCCAGTGTAAGCAAAGTGAATTCGCTGATTTCAGACTGTCTGGATATTCGGATTACGTCGGATGCCCTCATTACGTCCAATCCCGCCAATCATGCCCAAATCGGAGTCACGGAGGATACGGCACGCTGGCGTGTGGAGTTTCTGGGGGCCGACCAGAAACTCATTACCGGCCTGCTGGTTTCTGAATCCAAAACGGAAGGAGAACAGTCACGCCCAGTCAGCGCAGTTCGCCTTATGAATCAGCCCAATGTCTATCGCCTGACGGATGAGCCTTATATATCCACCCGTGCAATGGATTACATCGAGGCTCAGATTCTTCAGGTGGAACGGGATAAGATTCTTCGGGTGTCTGTGACCGACCCGAATCAGCGGACCTATACGTTAACAGCACAGCCGGATTCATCCGATCTGGCCTTGGACTCTCTGCCGGAAGGCAAACAGATTCGGCAGGCCAATGCCAAAACTACCTTCTCTGCCTTGACCTATCTGCGGGCGGATGATGTTTCCGCTGCCTCCAAATTGCCGGACCTGAAGTTTTCGAACACCTATGTTTGTGAAGTGAAAAATTATCTGGTTTATACCGTTCGTCTGGCTGAGCAGGACGGCAAATATTACATTCGTCTGTCTGCCCGTTATACGGGACCGGAACCCCAGGTGCAGCAGGAAGCGGAGTCCGAAGAAAAACTCCGTGAACGGGAGGCGCTGTTTTTGGCTCGGGATACCGCCGAATCATTCACAGCCAAACATGACGGCTGGGTGTATATAATCCCTTCTTATAAGGCTCAGGAAATGATTCGGCCTCTGCAGGATTTAATCGAGGATAAACCCGCCGCTCCGGCTGCTTCGGAGATGCCGGCGGCAGATAAATCTGTTTCGGAGAAGCCGGCTGAATCAGCAGGATAAAGCCTTTTTAGCGGCAGTAGCGAAGATATTCCAGCCCTTCTGGAAGAGGGATATTGTTCCCGAACAGATCCTCTCCGTATCCGTGTTTTGCCAGCCGTTCGATGTCCGCAAGGACGCGTTTGTCCCCGATAAAGCGGACTTTTGTATCAGTAAATATGTCGATCTTTCCGGCTGCCTGCAAACGGACAATTTCATCCATTACCAGTTTCAGCAGCGGGACGTTTTGAGTGTTTTTCGGCGCTTCAATATGAAGCGGTTTTTCGTAAATAATCAGCTTGTTATATTTAGACAGAGTCATCAGGACGGAACGGATCAGTGAAGGAACATCTTCTTGCGGTGCATCCGGCAGCAGATTCATTCGAATGATTTCATTGGCAATGTCCCGCCGCTTGTGAGCATTGATTTCTTCATTGGCCCGGAATAAATGAAGCGGGGCCTTGGCGTCATAGGTTTTGCCGTCCAGTTCCATTGTGACTTCGCTGCCGTAATGAAGGACAATGTTGGCAATCAGGGTGGACGGTCGGACATGAAAACCTCGATAGGGCGGTACCGGTACTTCAATGCTGCCGATTTCCGTATAGCGATGAAGCATCATTCGGCACAGATTCTCGGCGCTGCTGAGATACTGAACAACAAAATGAATCGAATAATTCAGCATGACCTGCAATAAAACTTCGGGCTCCACCAGACGTTTTCGGCCGGGCGGTAGGGGCACTCGGAAAGGACCGGCGTGTCGTTCGATATAATGAGCAAAGTCTCTGGCGGTTCTCAGCAGATGAAGCACAACACTGATATGGCCTCGGAGCACCGGAATTTCAGGGTCTATCCCTTCCGTTTCCGTAGTGGAAACATAGGTATCGTAGAGCGACTGAAGATTGTGAAAGCGAAGTTCAAAAGAACGAAGTTTATCCTCTCGCAGGGGGCCGATATAATCGCATAACTGCGCATCGGCCTTCATCGATTCCTTCGGAAGAGATTGTTTGCACTCTGCCGACAGATTCAGGAAAGAAGTGGCCAGCATAGAAATAGTCTGTGAAACCGCATCGATTTTTCGTGCGCTCAGATCATGAGGCAGCCGTCCAGGCGGCAGTTTTTCGCTGTAATACTCCTCCGGTAAGTCCACTTCTGGGACCGGCAGATGGAGAGTTCTGGCTTCATCGAGAAGTCGACGGGTGGCTTCAACAAGAATGGATTCCGTAAAGGCAATCGCATCTACCGTATGTTTTTCAAAATCTTCTCCAATATCAAGAAGACGATAAGCCGGAATGCTGTGCTGAATGTGCAGAAGTTCATAACTGACATACGAAAACAGCTTGATGGCGGCAATCAGCGAACGAAACCGTTCCCATTTTGAGTTGTTTCGTGCACCGTAGGCGTCCAGAAGTTCCTCAAGCTGGGTCGATTGGAACAACAATTCCCCCAAAAGCGGGCGAGTGAGGATTTGCGGGCTTTGCCCATGGGCGACTAAAAATCCGGATGCACGAAACAAAGCACCCGACCGCCGAGCAATTAAATGCTGAAACTCCTCATAGGAGATTGTTGGAGGTACCATATTTTTTATTGTTTAGTCTCTCAAGAAGAAGACAATATCAGTCTTGATTAAAGTGTTTTTGGGTTTCTCTCACTAATTATATCGTCTTACCCTTTTTTAGGTTTACAGGGTTATTTTCAAAATAACCTGTTTTAACAATTCTTGCAAGAGATGGTTTTCTTTGTCTTTACAAAGCAAATTCTGCAACTAAAAAGGTATGATCGCTCGGTTTTTCCGCCCGTCTTGCCTCCAAATCAATCCAACAGTCTTGACAGGTTTTAGCGAGAGGTTCTGTGGCTAAGATATAATCCAGACGCCAACCCAATTTTCGTTGGAAGGAATTTGGGATACGATAGTCCCAGAATGTATAGTGACCGCCTTCAGGATGAAATTGACGGAATAAATCGATAAATCCCCATTTCATTACATCTTCGAACGACTCTTTGACTTCTTTGCAATAACAAACATGCCCCCACAATCCCTCCGGATCATATACGTCTATGGGCTCTCTGGCTGCATTTAAGTCGCCGCACCAAAGGACGAAATCCCTTTGAGGGTCAAAACGAGACGAAAAATAAGATTTTAATAGGCGGAAATATTCCAATTTATACTGAAACTTGTCTGAATCGACTTCCTGTCCTTGAGGGATATACGTGTTTAAAACGATAATTTTTCCTGCCTTTGCTTTAAGAAAACGAGCTTCCTGGACGGGGTCATTGGGGAGGTCGACTTCAATTTCCTCAAGCGGAAAACGGCTGAAAATGGCTACTCCATTGTATTTTTTTTGTCCCCGAAAAACGACTTCATATCGGGTATCTCTAAAAGCTTCGAGGGGAAATTCATCATCCTGAACCTTGGTTTCCTGTACACAAAGGATATCCGGCTTATGCTTGCCCAACCATGCCTTCAGCAGTTCTATTCTGCTTCGGATGGAGTTTGCATTATATGTTGCGATTTTCATTTTTTTCTTCATAGAAATTCCCTCTTATATTTTATATACCCATTTCATTTTGAAAACAGCAAAAAAAGAAAGCAAAGGCGAATATTGGTATAAACATATCCGTTATTTTCAGTAATTGGTCTAATTCTTGATGGACAATTCAGAATATTGTATTTTTTATCGCACAAAACCAAGGATTTTTGTGTATATAGAATAAAACTACTATAATACTGTGAAATAGAGGAGATTGTTATGAAGCTGTCATCGCGTACAAGGTATGGAATCCGGGCCATGCTCGAATTGGCCCTCGAGTACGGCAAGAGACCACTGCAAATTAAGTCCATCGCCGACCGAGAAGACATTTCCAACAAATACCTCGAACAATTGATTGCTATGCTGAAGAGCGCTGGTCTCGTACGAAGTGTTCGGGGACCAAGGGGCGGCTATATGCTGGCTAAACCGCCGCAGGAGATTCTTTTAAGGGATATTTTTGTTACACTCGAAGGCCCGATTTCCCCTGTTGATTGTCTGAAGCATTCTCAATTTACACCTCAATGTACGGATTGCGCCACGCGTCAAATCTGGAATGAGATTCAGAGTGCCATCAGCAAAGTTTTGGCCTCCAGAACACTCAAGGATTTAATCGACCTGACAGGCCAGGACAAGGACGCCAAGAACTTCCAAATTTAACTTTTGCCGGGTAAGGTGCAATTTATGGGCCGCATTTATGGAGACATTACGCAAACAGTCGGTCGAACGCCCCTTGTTCGATTAAATCGAATGGTCGGGCCGTATGGCACAGTTTTAGCCAAAATGGAGTCTTTTAACCCATGTCACAGCGTAAAAGACAGGATAGCCGTATCGATGATTCAGGCGGCAGAGGAAAAGGGGCTTCTGAACAAAGAAACTACTCTGATAGAGCCGACCAGCGGGAATACTGGGATTGGTTTGGCTTTTGTCTGTGCCGCACGCGGGTATAAGCTTATCCTGACTATGCCGGAATCAATGAGCATAGAGCGACGGAAGCTGCTGGCGATGCTGGGGGCCCAGATTGTTCTGACCCCGGCTTCCCTGGGCATGTCCGGGGCTATTCAGGAGGCCAAACGGCTGAAAGAAACAATTCCGAATTCACTGATTCTCCAGCAGTTTCAGAATCCGGCCAATCCGGAGATTCACCGCCGGACGACGGCCGAGGAGATTTGGGAAGATACCGGAGGCAAAGTCGATATTCTGGTATCCGGTGTCGGGACTGGAGGAACAATTACCGGCTGCGGAGAAGTGCTCAAAAACAGAAATCCGAATTTGAAGGTGATAGCCGTAGAGCCGGCCGATTCCCCCGTTCTTTCCGGCGGAAAACCGGGGCCCCATAAGATTCAGGGGATTGGAGCGGGCTTTGTTCCGGATGTCCTGAATACAAAAATCTATGATCAGGTTGTGACGGTAACCAATGAGCAGGCCTTTGCCGCCTCGCGTCTGCTGGCCCGTATGGAGGGCATCTTGGCCGGCATCAGTGCGGGAGCGGCCTGCCATGTAGCCGTAGAATTGTCCAAACAAAAGGAAAATGACGGAAAGACAATCATTTTCATTCTGTGCGATACCGGAGAACGGTACCTGTCCACAGATTTATATGCTCAGCTTTGAACCTACTCATGGAAACTGAACCTGTATTTAATTATGATGCCGTTGCCGAACAAATCGTCAAGACGTATGAAGACGATTCCGGCATTAACTTTATCGACATAAAAAACCTGCCGGTCCGGGAGCGTATTATCCATGTGGTTGAGCTTCTGTTTGAGATTCTTTTTCCCGGCTATACCGGCAAACGAACCGTCAGGCGTCCTACGGTTTTTTCTGTGGTGCATGAATTGCTGCTGGCCGTCCGTCGTGAACTGTCGGAACAGATCGAGCGGGCCCTGCGGCATAACTGCCGTCTGACGGATTGTCCGACCTGCGACTGTCCGCGTCTGGCGCTGGAATGCACGGACCGTCTTCTGGTACGGCTTCCGGAGATTCGGAACATCCTGAAAACCGATGTTCAGGCCGCCTATGACGGCGACCCGGCCGCTCAGTCTCTGGAGGAAATCGTTATCAGTTATCCTTTTATTACGGCGATAGCTGCCCATCGGATTGCGCATGAACTGTACCGAATGCAGGTGCCGCTGATTCCCCGGATTATTTCCGAATGGGCTCACAGCCAGACGGGTATAGATATCCATCCCGGTGCTGCGATCGGCAAACGCTTTTTCATCGACCACGGCACGGGGGTTGTGATTGGTGAGACTTCGGTTATCGGGGAGAACGTGAAATTGTATCAGGGCGTTACACTCGGGGCGCTGAGTTTCCCGAAAGATGAACGGGGACGGCTGATTCGGGGCTGCAAGCGTCACCCGACGCTTGAGGATGATGTGACGGTTTATGCAGAGGCCACGATTCTCGGCGACATTACTGTCGGACGAGGGGCTGTTATCGGCGGAAATGTCTGGATTC
>Ga0116168_1000254_pt1 | contig 56268 bp, 43 predicted proteins | sample AD_UKC129_MetaG_FD_89795 | JGI IMG/M metagenome (GOLD analysis project Ga0116168, IMG submission 89795) | Active sludge microbial communities of municipal wastewater-treating anaerobic digesters from Canada - AD_UKC129_MetaG | ecosystem: Engineered > Bioreactor > Anaerobic > Digestate | place... | reverse complement strand
TTTAGATATGAATACAGTCAGTTTAATAAAAAACTGGTATAAGTCAGGGGAGAAGTTTGGAACATTGTTAAGTAGAAGAAAAGCATATAAAGGTTTGTCACGGATTGTGGCAAAATATCGTCCTATTTTAGAGTCCGCAACATGGGAAGACGCGGAAGAGGCTGTTTTTTATAAACGAGGCAAATTAGTTTCCTTTTTCGATAGTGTAGAACAGCATGCAAACCAATATAAATTTACTCCGACAATCTATTATGATCAAAGAATTGGTATCCCTGTTCAATATACAATCCCTACACTGGAACATACGAAAAATATTATTTATTATCGTCATTTGCAGTTATCTTATTTTTATGCCACTATTACACGAGTAGCGTTGGAATATTATCATTCATGCTATGGCGTCTATCCGGAGTCATTGGAAAACTGTTTGAGGGATTACCTTAAAGAGGAAGAAATCACATGGATCAATGATTCTCTGGATATATTCTTTTATGAAGATAAATATATTATTTTCTGTTATCCGATGCCTAAACATGTGAAAGCAACGCTACCTAAAAAACATCGTTTCTATAATGTAAATATTGTGTTGCCTTTTCATCTATATTGAAATTATTTTCCTGAGGTTTGTTTCCTACTATTGATTTCTATAAAAGAGATTGATTACAAGTTAAAAACTTCTGCAAAAAATCAAGCATATATATCTGGGTTACAGTTGGTAGATCTTATTGCGTATCCATCGTATAGATATATTGTGGAACATTATAAATTATATGAGATTAAACAATATACTTTTGGGGATAGAATAATAGATATAGTTAAAAAAAGGTATTATAAAAGTAGAAATGGGATAATCGATGGCTATGGGATAAAAAAGTTGCCATAAAAAAACCCCGATTGCTCGGGGCAAAGGCTTTTATATCCTTCCACCTCCATAATTATGGATTGATTACATATTACCATAAAATTTTTGAAAATGCAAACTTTTTTAACACTAAATTAAGAGCAAATCGAGACATTTCAGAAAAAAATAGAATTAATATAATTAAATCTATTAGTTAGTATTGATTTTTAGTTGTTATTTTTCTATATAGTGTTCAATTTGGAGGAGTTTTTTCTTCCATTCCAATCCAGCGGAGAAGCCACCTAAAGAGTGGTCTGCACATAATACCCGATGGCAAGGAATGATAATAGGAATAGGATTAGTCCGTAAAGCCTGACCTATTGCCCTTGCATATTTTTTTAAAAATCCTGCTCGGTTTGCCAATTCTGCATAAGTACATGTGTTCCCCCATGGAATTTCTCGAAGTGCATTCCATATCCGTTTCTGGAATTCTGTCCCACTTGATATATCCAGAGGAACCTGGTCAAATAACTCAGGTATTCCAGAAAAGTATCTATCAAAGAGGGCTGTTAATAATCGCCCTAATAGGATGTTAGGTCTCTCGTGAAGTAAATAAGGTTTCGCTGAACCTTCTTGGTATAAAAGAATTTTTTGCAATCCTATCGAGGAAATATAACCGTAAATCGTGCCTGTGTTGTGTTTATAAACAAAGTTAGCAGAAGTTAGGGACACTTATTGGTTTCCTTCAATAATTATGAACATATTACAATATATCCAAAATATATCCAAAATTATATCATGCATAGGAAAACTACCTTATGGTTCCTATTATTCTTTCTACGATAACAGCACGATATTCACACTCTGCATTTGGCTTGCGGTATTTGCGTGCCAATCTTGGGAGGTGGAAAGGGCAATGCGTAGTTAAAGAATTTCACTTAAAACAAACACCTTTATTTGTTGCGGAAAGTATTTTACAGGAAAAACCACAAATGGTAGGCTTGGGAGTTTACATCTGGAATGTTCAGGAAATAACCCAAGTGGCACAGATAATAAAAGGAGTTGCTCCACAGACGATAATTATCATTGGAGGACCTGAAGTTACTTATGAATACGAAGACATGCCTATTTTCCATGTAGCCGATTATTTAATTCAAGGAGAAGGGGAAATTGTTTTTTCTCAGTTGGTAGAGGCAATTTTAGCGGGTCAAAAGCCAGAACAAAAGGTATGGGCAGGAGAAATTGACAATTTAAACACGATACAAATGCCTTATGATGATTACACAGAAGAAGACATAGCACACAGAATAATTTATGTGGAGAGTTCTCGGGGTTGTCCTTTCCATTGTGAATTTTGCCTATCTGCCATAAAGACGGGTGTCCGTTTCTTTGATAGGGGACATTTTTTAATGGAAATGGAAAAACTTATACAAAGGGGAGCGAAGAACTTTACTTTTGTAGATAGGACATTCAATGTACGCGATGACCATGCCCTCGAAATTATACAGTTCTTCCTGAAATTTGTGAAGAAGGATATGCGTATCCATTTTGAAATTGTCCCGGATAGATTGAACGATAGAATATTAGAGGAGTTTAAGAAATTTCCTGATGGTACTTTACATCTGGAGGTTGGGTTGCAAACAGTAAACAGAAAAACACAAGAATTAATCTCGCGTCGTCAAAATTTGACAAGAACCTTTGAAGTATTGCAATTCCTGAAAGAGAAAACAGGGGCAAAGATACATGCTGATTTAGTCGCAGGTATGCCTGCAGAGACCTGGGATAGTTTTCGTGAAGGATTTAATTATCTTATTGAAGCCGCTCCACAGGAAATTCAATTGGGGATATTGAAACGACTACGCGGAGCACCGATTTCAAGACATATTGAAGAATATCAAATGGCTTTTGCCCCTTTCCCACCTTATGAAATATTGCAGACAAGCACCTTATCTTTTGAAGAGTTACAGAAGTTAAAAAGAATGGCTCGATATCTTGAACTTTATTATAATCAAGGGAATTTTTCTTACTCTCTTAATTTGTTGTGGAAAACAGGGACTACTCCTTTTGACGCTTTTTCAGATTTTAGTGATTATGTTTGGAAGAAGACAGGAAAAACACATGAATTATCCCTTTCCACCCTTGCTAATTTATTATTTTCATATCTCCTTGCTATGAATAAGTTTCCGCCAGATATTATTGAAAAAGCCATCCGTGAAGATTACAATCAAAAACCCGGGAGAACTGAAAAACTAAATATGTCAAAGAAAATTTCTGATTAGAAAAACATTCCTTTACGAATAATGTTGTAGAAAAAGAATTCTTCATATATGTAAAATAACATTGAAAAATATATTAGACAAAGGAGAAATATATGACAGTTCCAGAAAGAAAGCCCATAGTAAGTGTTATTATGGGAAGTGCATCAGACTGGGATGTAATGTCAGGTGCAACAAAAATATTAAAAGATTTTGACATCCCTCATGAAGCCCGTGTTTTATCTGCACATCGGACTCCTGATATGTTAAGAGAATATGTGAAATTTGCAGAGGAGCGTGGAGTAGAAGTATTTATCACAGGTGCTGGTATGGCAGCTGCATTACCGGGCGTAGTTGCTTCTTGCACGATATTGCCCGTATTAGGTGTGCCGATTCCTTCGGGTGCGTTAAACGGATTAGACGCCCTCTATTCCATTGTGCAAATGCCGCCTGGTATCCCTGTCGGTTGTTTTGCCGTAGGAAAATCAGGTGCTATCAATGCAGGACTGATGGCAGTGGCTATTCTCTCACAAAAATATCCAGAACTGAAAGAAAAATTAACAGAATATCGCGAGAAACAGGCAAAGAAAATTCTGGAAACAAATCTTCCTGAAGAGTAATTTTTCTAAAACATAGGAATTGTATTTTTGCTATCTGGTTGTTTTGTCTTTTGTGCTTTTTTTATTGCAAGTTTTGTGCATGCAACAACAGGTTTTGGTTCTGCGTTGGTTGGCATGCCTATACTTGTATTTGCTATTGGGCTACAGATTTCCGCTCCACTTTTAGCCCTGTTAGGGCAGATTGTTAATTTAGGGGTCCTTTGGCAGAACTGGAAAGACCTCGATTGGAAACATTCTCTTATACTGATTGTTCCTTCCATTTTTGGCGTTCCTATCGGATTGCTACTTCTTAAAGGGGGTAATGAGGAACTTTTAAATGCTGTGTTAGGAATCATTCTTGTAACCTATGGAATCTATTCGTTCTTCTATAATAACAACCAAGAAATAAATAAAGAAATATCTGTTGTGAGTCGTCCTCATTTTTTTTGGGGTGCCATAGCAGGTTTTTGTGCCGGTATTTTGGGAGGAGCATACAATGCTAATGGTCCTCCGGTAATTATTTATGCAAGTACTACACACAAAGATAAGGGCTCTTTCCGTTCTATATTACAGGCATTTTTCTTTGTAAATGGTTTCATTATCATAGCAGGGCATATCTTTGCAGGTCTGATAACAAAAGATGTTTTCTATTATTCCCTTTGGGGCTTACCTGGTCTTATTGTGGGAATGTATTTAGGTTTCTATGTAGACCGGTTTATTACCCCCCAAAGGTTTCGGAATATTGTTATTACTGGGATAATTATATTAGGTATAGGATTGCTTCTCCCTGTTTTTTATTCCCTATTATTTTAATCCATGTGAAACACTTCACGGATGGGTATAAAACGCGGTTTATTCCCATCCGTCTCCATAAGTGGATTGGTTTTTGCCCACCATTCTTTCATGATGGGTTCTTGAACAATACGGGTAAAGCACCTTTCCGGGTCTTCCGACTCAAAATAGGCAAACAAGTCCAATCCATGACGGTAAATTGAATAATTTCGAAATCCTGCTCGCTGATGAGCCTCCAACACTTCTTTGCCTATATCTTCATGCAATTGTTCATATTCCTCTATAACGCTTGTATCTTTAAGTCTCATCATAAAAGCATATCTATACATACACATCTCCTTTATTTTACTTTTTTTATATTGTATAAATTTGTATAATTTTATCTATTCCTCAACTTTAATGTAAACATGAAAGGTTTGAATTATGGGTATCCTATCAGTATTCTTATTAGTAGGTGCAGCTTTTTCAGAGACAGGAAATGAAACTCTTTTGCAAAATGCATATCTTAATGGTGAAGCCCTTCTATTTTGCAGGAATGTTTTAAGTGGATGGATGCAATTTGTAGACCCGGAAACTGATTTATTCCCACGAAATTTAAAAGGCGATACTTACTGGAATGCGAAAGATTGTTCGGCAGATAATTATCCCTTTCTCACTTTGAGTGCTTATTTTACAGACCGTTATATATTCGAAACACGGATGAAGAATATTCTTAAGAACGAACAAAAATTATGTAATCGGATAGACCGACTTCCCGATGATTGGGACCTCGTTAAAAAATCTTTTCGTCAACCTGAACCTAAATTAACCGACCTTATCTTTGGGGCATCGGAATATATCAAAGATGGGTTATTACCCTTAACGGAATATCTGGGGCCCACAGAATGGTCTAAACGAATGATAGGGCTTATGGATGATATATGGAAAAATTCAAAAATAGAAACAGAAGTAGGTTTATTACCCGATGTTTCCCATGAAGTTGGAGGAGATTTATTACAGGGATTGTGTCGAATATATTGGTTAACAGGAGATGATAAGTATAAAGAATGGGCGTTTCGGTTAGGCGATTACTTTTTCTTATATCATCTACCAACCGATAGTGAATATTTCCAATTGGATGACCATGGTTGTGAAGTTTTTGGAGGACTTTCTGAAGTATATTTGTTGTCTGCATATAAAGCCCCTGATAAAAGGGAACAATGGGAAGAACCAATGCACAGGATGATACAGAAAATACTGGACATTGGGCGAAATAAAGAAGGGCTATTCTTTGAGGCTATTAATCCAAAAGAGAAAAAGGTTCTTCGAGAAACACTGACTGATAATTGGGGTTATAACTATAATGCAATAGCTACCGTAGGAATTCTGGATAATCAAAATGAATACTTGCAGGAAGTACAAAAAACTCTCGATAATTTATGGTCTTCACGAGATTATCCCTGGGAAAATGATGGAGCCGATGGATTGGCAGATTCTTTAGAAGGCTGTATAAATTTAATAAATCGTTTTCCGTCGGTAAATGCAGAAAGATGGGCTGATTATACGGCACAGCGTCTTTTGAAAAAACAAAGACCGTCTGGAATCGTGGAAGGTTGGCATGGAGATGGGAATACCGCAAGAACCATGTTAATGTATGCGTTCTGGAAGTCTCAGGGATGTTATGTTTTTCCATGGAACGCAGAGGTATATGTTGGTTCTATAAAGACCGAAGTCAAAACACTACGAATTGTAGTAAAATCACATTGGAAATGGACAGGAAAACTACTATTTGATGTGCCAAGACATAAGGTTTATTTCCATTTTCCTATGGATTATCCACGATTAAATCAATTCCCAGAATGGTTCACTGTGGATACGGATAAAGAATATCTTGTTCACATTGAAGGAAAAGATGAAATAAAGATTAAAGGGGAAGAATTGCAAAAAGGATTGTTCTTAGAACTTATGCCGAATACTTCAATTTTAATTACTATAACTGAGTTATAAAAGTTAATTGCTCGTTACTTTTTGTTTTTTCTTTCGATAGATGTGAGAGATGAGCATCAAGACTAAAAATGCAATAACGATACCAATCCCTTTATAACCTACTTTTGATATTATAGACCAAATGGCACCTATTAGCGATAAAGTGAATGCAATGAATAATAAAATGTTCCATGACCAGAATTTTAGCCCTTGTGGAAAATCATCTTTCAATAGTTTTTTCTGGTTTAAAAGTAGCCAGAAGGATAGATAAGCCAAAGGTAACAAGGTCATGCAAAATACGGAAGTTGGTATAGCAAGCCACATTTGAGCATCTTTCCAGAATAATACGCCGAGCAGGCTAATCGAGACCATAGCACCACCTATAAATTGAGGGAGACCCCGTAAAGGACGGTTTAAAAGTTCACAAAAGCATAGACTATTAATTAACATTAACATAGAGGATACCCCTAACCCCATTCCCAAAACACCAATGCCAAAGATATATTTTGCAACGGTAGGACCTGTTAAAGGTGTTAAGGCATCGGAAAGATTAAAAGCATCTCGACGAACCATCATAGCCGATAATTTACGGTCGGCTTCTGGTAGTCTTTTAATTCTTGCTTCTTTTTCTTCTTTTGATAGAATGTTCCATTGTTCCTTCCCTATTTCATAGATAATTCTTCCTTCGATAAGGCTCTGGAAACTACCCATTAAATTAGGGGCGGGTTGGATAAGATTTCCTTTTTCATCTTGTTCCCCTAAGAAACCGGGAGCAGGTTTTGCATGGAATTGTGCAGCTGAAGCAATAACTACACAACTTGTTGCTAAGATAAATGGAATAAACAAGCCTGTTGCAAGGTCGAATATTGCAAGTCCACGAAATTCCCTGTCCCATCCTTTTCGTAACATGGAGTAAGGGAGCATAAAAGTCATGTTAATTCCTACGGCTGTGGCTGCAGAGCTTATCATTACATCCCGCTGTTGTGAGACAATCAGGTTTATCCAATAGGTTCGAAACTTTTCCGGAACTTGTTCTATATAGGGCATTAGTTCTTTTGATGGGTAGAAAAACAAGGAGAAATCAGGAATAAACCCTGCTAAATATTTTTGCCAGTGGATTTGCCCTTTGATGTTTAATACAATAAATACACCGAAGAAGCAAATGACAACAGAAGCAACCATAAGTTTTATGATAACTTCAAAGATCTTTACACCTTTGCCTCCGAAGGTATAGAGCGTAAGAAATGTTAGATTAATGCATAGTATCAGTATCCCTATGATAACCTTTCCTATAAACGGTTCAACCGTTGGGGGGCCGAATAGGTGAGGGAGTAAATTTTGTTGTATAGACGCAATGGCAATAGAGTATTGAGGCATTGCCCAAACAAAATTTGCAAGCATGGCTGCCAATAGCCAGCTCCAGCCTAATAGGGGGTTTACATGTTCGTTAATCATTCTAACGGGACTGCGACCTGTTGATAAAGTTACATAAGATATCGCACTTAACATAATAATACCTGCTATCATGGCTAACGGTTGTAGCCAGAGAAAGCCAAACCCAACAAGCACTCCCAAATACATGCTGGAGGATAATGAACCTCCACCTAATGTGGTAGCACTTTGTAACCATCCTGGACCTGAAAATCGAACAAAGGTTTTAAATAATGCCCACTTTCCTTGTTGACGGGACTGAACTAATAATTCTCGTTCTTTTTGTATGTTGGGTGCGATGGATTTTATTTGCTCTAATATGACATCTTTTTTTTCTGACACGAATAAGACCCTTATATATTATGAAAATAAATTTTTGTTTAGTATATATATATTATTTTTATAATAGATTTATTGTATTTAAACTTTAAGGGGATAATCCTGTTCAGGATTATTCCCAATTTTAGATTGTTTGAAATTTTATCTTATGTAATCATTTAAGATGTTTTCAAGCAATTCCTGACGACCACTTTGGAGTTTTGGTTCACCATGTTCTTCAGCGTATTTTGCTAATTCGACGAAAGAAACCTTTTTACTTTCAATTTTCTTGCCTAAGTCTTTATCCCAGCCTGCATATCGCTGTGCAATGGCTTTTTCGAATACTTTGTCTTTAATAAGTTTTTCGGCTATTTTAAGACCACGAGCAAAAGCATCCATTGCTCCGATATGTGCATAGAATAAGTCTATGGGGTCTATGGACTGACGGCGAACATGAGCGTCAAAATTTAGTCCACCTGTAGTAAATCCACCTGCTTTTAAGATGATATACATGGCTAAAGTCGTGTCATATAAGTCTGTTGGGAATTGGTCTGTATCCCAACCTAATAGTAAATCTCCCCGATTAGCATCCACAGAACCCAATAGCCCATTTATTGCGGCAAATGCTAATTCGTGATGGAAAGTATGGCCTGCTAAAGTGGCATGATTGGCTTCAATGTTTAACTTAAAATGCTCCACCAATTTATAATGTTGAAGAAAAGCGTAACAACTGGCGGAATCAAAATCATATTGATGTTTTGTTGGTTCTTTAGGTTTTGGTTCAATGTAAAATTGTCCTTTAAATCCAATTTTTTTCTTATAGTCCACAGCCATCTGTAAAAACAGGGCTAAGTGGTCTAATTCGCGTTTCATATCTGTGTTAAGCAGTGTATCATATCCTTCGCGACCACCCCAGAATACATATCCGGCACCATCTAATTCATGGGTTATTTCGAGAGCCTTTTTAACCTTTGCAGAGGCAAAGGCAAATACTTCTGGTGAAGGGTTTGTTCCGGCTCCTGCCATAAAGCGGGGATGAGAGAAAAGATTACAGGTGCCCCATAAAAGTTTTACGCCTGTATTTTTTTGATATTTCTTTGCAAGTGAAACAATATGGTCTAACCGTTTATTGGTTTCGGATAATGTATCTGCTTCAGGTGCTATATCTGTATCGTGAAAACACCAGAAGCCGACACCTAACTTTTGATAAAATTCAAACGCTGCCTCAAGTGTCTGCTCTGCAATTTTCATCTCATCACTTCCACTACGGAAATTACGAAAGAGTGTTTGCGACCCAAACATATCCGCACCAGTTCCGCGGAAGGTATGCCAATAACATACCGCAAAACGAAGGTGTTGAGCCATTGTTTTTCCCAACACCTTTTCTTTGGGATTGTAATACTTAAATGCAAGAGGATTTTTAGAATCAGGACCTTCATAAGCAATAGGTTTCTTTATTTCAGGAAAATATTCAGCCATGAGTTAAACCTCCTTTGATGGTTATTTTTAAGTTTTATACATTATACTTATATAATATTTTTTATTACATCTTTGTTCATCTACAATCTTGTTTAAAAAATGATTCATTGGGTGCTTTCAGGACAAAAATAGTGCGTGGAAAATCATCGCTACCTGAACCTGTATCGGGCATAAATTCTAACCAATGTCTTATTGGCTTTTCTCCGCTGGTATCGAGGTCATTGGCTATAAGCGAAAAGGTCGTTTTACTGCCTGCTTGTAATTTAATAGGTGTTAATTCTGAAGGTGGGAAGTGAACCTCATAGTAGGTATATGGGTCTTTCCGTATTACGGCAAGTTGAACGATGTTATTAACAGTTTCTTCCTCACGACCAGGTCCTACATAAAGAAAAACTTCAGGACCTTTGGCTGTTCGTGTTAAACTCCATTCCCATTCCCCCAAAAACAATTCCAGATTATCCGCACACCAGACAATATCCCCTGCAAACGGTTGATAAAATTCATTATCATAAACCTGAACCGCCATGTAAATGCCATCCTCATTCCAGGCACATTTCAAGGATGCTTGCAGGTCTTGTGTGTTTTGTTCGGGGTCAAAACGAATGGGATATAACAGTGGATATTCAGGAATATTTTGCCATTCTATCAGGTCTCCATCTATAGAAGGTTTATTATGAATATAAGGAATGGATATTGATGGATAAATGGGGAAAGGCAAATCAAAAGAAAGTGTAGAACTATTTTGATTTACTATAACTTTCGCTTTGGGAACAGGATATAATTTGGGGAGACCTGTATCTCGATTTATTTTTATCATCGGAGAAACGGATTGTCGTCCAGCAAGTTGGAATTCGTTGCAAGGGAACGAAAGGTTCCAAGGGGAAGGAATGTCCCAGAGAATTTTCACCATGGCCGCTTCGTCTGTTAAATTATTTATTTGCATGGGGATTTCAATCTGAATTGGACTACCCCATTCCCACTCAATAGGATGTATCTGAATAGAAGATTTCCATAAATTACGCAGGTCTATTTTTTCTTTTGAAACAATATCTATTGGCTCGATGTTGCCCGGTTTTATAACTGACCAGGAAACAGTGTTCCCATTCACTTGAACCCATAGATAATGATGAAAACCACCTTCCTCCGGGTCCGTGCGAATAGGACCTCCGCCTCCACCGGATATTGCATATTGGATATTTCCGCGTCTGCCTACATTTAGATAGCGATGGTCATGTCCTGCAAATACAAACACACTTGGAAACGGTTGTAAAAGGGATTCAATGGTAGACCATCCTGGATGTTTCGGGTCAACAAAATAAGGTTTATGGAAGAAAACAAAAAGGTGTTTTTCCTTTACTTTTGCTAATTCTTTTTTAAGCCATTCTATCTGAATATCGGAAAAGGTGTCTATCTGACCAGGCTCTTCAGTATCTAAAAATATAAAACGAGCATTTCCATAAGTAAACGCATAACATACAGGACCCATTCTCTGTTTATATATTTCCTCGGATGCTTTATCGGATATATCGTGATTACCCGGTGCTGGGAAAAAAGGTATATGAAGTTTAGCAATAATATTTTCAAATTCTGACCATTGAGAATCTAAACCTTCGACGGCACCTCCTAAAATTAAATCACCCAGACTTATGACAAATGGAGGTTTTAATATATTCCATTCATCTATCATCCGAAAGAAGAAAGGAGAAAACTCATGAGGTTCGCCGGGCTGTGTATCCCCAACGACAATAAAATGGAATTGTTCTGAACATAAGGGAGGATTTTCTCGAAGTGATTTGAATGATTTTTCAACAATAGTCTCTGGGTTTCCGTTAATAGAAAAGAGGAGGAATATTGAAAGATAAAAAATAATCGTTGAGATTGCTTTATTTAACATTTTTGTGTTCCTAACTTCTGGTAAAATAAGTTTGCTTATTATTTTATAACGAAAGGACCCTTGAGAGAAAAATTTATTGTTAATGACTAGATGTTAGTTTATATAAAGACTGTAAAATAGGTACAAAATTATTGTTCAGAGATACTCTTCCAGATTGAATAGGCGAGTTTTTCACTTCCATCTATTCTAATCAATCCAATGGTATCCTTTTCATCTAAATCATGTAGCCATGGCCAGCCTAACATGAATAACTGTATTCCTCTGTCCTTTGTAAGGCGAGTAGTTAACTGAGTTAAGAATTCGGCTTGTGCTTGTTCACCTCCCAATGCTTCAAGAGATGACCAGGCAATTTCAGAAAATCCAAAGGGCTTCTCAGGCATGTAGTCAACACAACGAGAATAGTAATCATCTTGAATTTGGGAGGGATGGGTTATTCCTAATGAGTAGGGATAACTGGTGAAAATGAGCAAGTCCATTTTATCAGGATTGAAAAAGCGAAGTACTTCTAAATCTGCTTCCCTGTTTTCAGAGACTATTTCTCGGGCAAAAGTGCAAAATAGGTTTGTAGCAGGCGAAATCTTTTTTGCTTCATCGTATATCTCTTCATAAAGTGAAACGAAATGCTCAAATCCATTATTGCCCTCCAATCCATATTTTTCATACCATCTATTTACTTCATTACCAATGGAGAGATATAAAGGTTTTATGACTTTAATCACATTTAAGACGCTTTTTTTATACTCTGCTCTCCATTTTGAGTCGCTTAAACTTGGATTGTCCATCCCTGGTGGTGCCACAAGAGATAAACCGGGTCCTATAAATGACAAATGAATAAGGGGAAACATTCCGTTCTCACGAATGAATTGCTGAACAAAGATTTTTCCCCAATCCCCTTTCAAGTCGCTTGCAAGATTGTAAAATGGTGTAGGTCTACCCCATACAGGAACAAATTCTGAATACTGTTTTGCTTGTGAATAGGCATCCTCAAAAGATTGTCCCTGGGCAGGAATAGGTAACAGTCCCATAAAGAAACCTCGTACAGGGATTGGAGGGTTATCTATTGGTTTTAATATTTCTGGCTTCTTACAGCCGATAGATAAGAGGAGTAATATAAAAATTAAAATTTTGATAGAAAGAATCTGTTGTTGTGAAGTTCCTCTGAACATAAGTTTTATCCTGAGATATATATATATTATACAAATTATTTAATAAAAAACTATAAACTATAAAGAAACAAGGGAGCAGTTTTGAAACTGCTCCCCTGCCTTTATTAAAAAGGTATAGGGTTTAATTGTTCATAAAAGGTGATACTTTACGCCAACGAAGCAATAGCAATCCGGAGACTAATCCTAATGCAATCATATCTGGAATATGCGAACTATCCGAGGTAGTTCCCGAACCGCATGACACGATGAAGCGACGTTTTACACCCTTGCTGATGACAAGGTCTACCGCAGTTCCGCGGTCTACTTGTGTCCCCGCAGTCGGTGCTTGGCGAATTACTTTCCCTTTCGGAACTTTATCACTATATTCCTGAGTTACTTTACCTACAACCAGGCCTGCCGAAGTAATTAAAGACTTTGCTTCTGCTTCGGTTTTACCAACAACATCTGGGACGGCAACTTTATTGCTTTGCGGTTCTCCTTCGCCTTCAACTGCACCTTCTGGGATTCCTTCGGGAGTTCCTTCGTGTGTACCTTCGGGAGTGCCTTCAACTATACCTTCTGGAGTTCCTTCGGGAGTTCCTTCGGGAGTGCCTTCAACTACACCTTCTGGAATTCCTTCGGAAGTGCCTTCGGGAGTGCCTTCAACTACACCTTCGGGAGTTCCTTCTTGTGTGCCTTCTCCTTCAGGAGTTGGTTCTTGGCTTATTATCTTTGGTGCTTTCGGGTCATTGAACATAGGGACATAAGCATAGATATCGTTGATCCTTACCTGTGCCAATACTAATTCGGCATTTCCTCCATTGCCTATCATGGTAAAGTGGATATTGACTAATTCGATGCCATCTCCTTTTGTCCCTAAGTTTTCTTCGCCCGCAGCACTAATTCTTAAACTACCACTGGAATTTGCATCATCGTTGTAAACCAATACCAATCCACTTGCAGAAGGACCTAATTCTACGCTATCCACCTGAGCTAAATCTTTATCAAAATTAAGCACCATCACAAACCCGGAGATGTTTGATACATTATCCGCTAATACGGATATAGTTTTCTTTGTCCCAGGTTCGCCTGTTAATGGTTCACTTAACTGGACATTTACAGAGGCATCAGATTTTTCTATTGCAGCTAAGATGGCTTCTGCGGATAATGAACCTGCATCGGCTAACCACAAAACATCCTGAAGATATTCATCATAACTCTTTTCTAATCCTTTGGTCTTGGGCGGTGTTATATTTTTTCCGGCTAACCAACGCTGGATTAAACTGGAGTCAGCACTGTCTACCAACCCATCAAGGTTAATATCACCCGATTTCATGATGCATGCATTACCGGGAACATTCTTAACCCAATAGGAGAGAATATATTGTGCATCTGCTGTTTCTACAATTTTGTTATTGTCCGCATCACCATGGATACAGCCACCGGTAACACATAACTGTCCATCTTCTAATTCTAAATCCAGAGGTTTTGTTTGAGAATTTATCTCTCCTGTGTTTGAAACATCATAAAGTCTTACACCATTTCCTGCTCCATCATCAGGAATAAGATGTAATGGCCCACATTGAGTATCTTCTAAAGATAGATTGGGTTTTGCCAGAATATTGAATAATGTTCCTGAACCATATAAACTTCCACCTTCCGCACCAGCCGCAGCAATACGGACATTATAGACACCTGCTCCTGTGTATATTGCATTTGCAGAAATCATCATACCTACGGTTATACCCGAAGGTTCTACTTCCATGTTATCCATATCTAATAGCAAGTCAGCAGGAAGTTCCGCGTCAATCTGTATTGATGTTGTAGATACATCATAAACCGATTTTGAATTTACAGGGATACGCACCCGTGTCTGTTGTGGATCTTGTGGGTTTCTTTCCCATAGATACAAACTAGGTTCCTTGTAGGCAACATCATCAGGGAAGAATACTGTCAAAAATTGACCTTTAACCTGTTCGGATGCAGGCGATAGAGTAGTATAACGGTCTACATCACTCACGGCTTGAATGGCATATTCATAATAAGTTGAAGGCTGGACAGTTGTATCTTCATATTCAAGTCCAGAAATATAACCTTCATAGGGCTGAGCCGATGGATTATTTAATCTCTCCCAAGCAGGATTTCCCACTACACGGCGGTATACATTATATCCGGCTATGTTGTATTCTGGATTTGTGTCCCATGCGATACGAACACTACGCGGTCCACTATAAACCCGTGGTTGGGTCGGAACCTGTATGTTTCCAGGTTCTAATTCTACAAGAATATAGGCTCCCGCATTTACAGGTTGTAATGTTTTTGGCTTATATTTGCGTTTTGTGAAGTCTAACCGGTAAGGTGGATTTAATGTTCCCAAATTAGTCCATGAAAAGCGTCCATTGGCATCAGTTACAACCGGTGCAGTGCTTTGTTTATCCGCAATACTTATTTCAACGGTTACACCTGCTATGGGTTTACGACTGATACTATTAATGACTACCCCTTGAACTGTGTTGGTTGTTTCTCCTTCAACAGTTCCTTCCGGGGTTCCCTCAGGAGTTCCTTCGGGAGTGCCTTCAACTACACCTTCTGGAGTGCCAATATATTCACCCGTGAAACTAAAAGTCTCTATATTTGAATACAATTGTCCACCTGTTAGGCGATATAGAGCCTGAGATTGGATTTGAGCAGGACCTTGAGCAGAAGACGGAATGCTTATATTCATACTTAGTGTGAATGGGAAAGATGGTACAAATATCCATCCAAATTCTAATGGATTTGTTCCGTCTGAAACAGTACCTACGGCAGGAGCAATAGGAGGCTGATTTGTTCCGCCCTGATATTGCCATCCTGCGGGAAGTAAACAGGTCAAACCCAATGCGGTTATTGTGTTCGATGTGTTTTTATTAAATGTAATGTTTACATTGATTGTGCTTCCGGGAACATATTTGTTTAGCCCTACAGCATCCCCAAAAACTCCTTGAACAATGTTTATTTCATTGCTCGTTTGTGCATTTCCTTTTGTTATTGAAATAAACAATAGGACTGTTAGCACTAAATAAATGCTTATGATTTCCCTACATCGGTTGGGAAAAGCACTTGTTGTAAAAAATTTTTTACTCATATTTGTCTCCTTCTTCTAATCATTTGTTGGTTATTTATTTGTCTAAACTAATTTTACCATAATTAAAATACATTTACCGTGAGATATTGTAACAGTGAAAGAAATTAGAGGCATCCCCTTTTGCAGCAAGTAGGATGCCTCGTTGATTCATTGCAATAACCCTTCTCTATTATTAGTTGAGAAATGGGGATTTTGTTTTCCGACCTATGTGAATAAATAGTAATCCGGATGTTAAACCAAGCAGAATCATGTCAGCCAGATAAGAACCACTGGTATTGCTGGAACCACAAGACACGATAAACCGAGGTTTAGTCCCTTTACTCACAACGATATTAACAGCACTTCCTGCATTTACTTGTGTCCCTGCAGATGGGGTTTGGCTAATTACCTTACCCGCAGGAATGCTATCACTATATTCTTGAGTAACTGTTCCTACAGTCAAACCAGCCGAAGTAATTAAAGACCTTGCTTCTGCTTCGGTTTTACCAACAACATCTGGGACGGCAACTTTATTACTTTGCGGTTCTCCTTCGCCCTCAGTAGTTCCTTCCGTAGTTCCTTCACCTTCTGGTGTAGGTTCTTGTTTCAAAATTTTTGGTGCTTTCGGGTCGTTAAATAGTGGGACATAGGCATATACATCATTAATTCGTACCTGGGCTAATACCAACTCTGCATTCCCCTCATCTCCCTTCATACGAAAACGAACTTTTAATAATTCAACACCACTGCCTTTCCCCCCCCATATTCTCTTCGCCCGCAGCACTTACTCTGAGATTCCCACTATCATTTACATCCGAGTTATAACTCAGCGTTAATCCTGTTGCTGCACTACCTAATTGAACACTCAACACCTCTGCTAAATCTTTATCAAAATTCAACATCATGTTATAGCCCGATACATTGGATACATTATCTGCTAATACAGATATAGTTTTTTCTGTCCCTGCAGAGCCTGTTAATGAATCGCTTAACCAAACATTTACAGTAACATCTGCCTTCTCTATATCAGCCAAAATGGACTCTGCGGATAATGAACCTGCATCGGCTAACCACAAAACATCCTGAAGATATTCATCATAACTCATTTCTAATCCTTTGGTCTTGGGCGGTGTTATATCTTTTCCAGCTAACCAACGCTGGATTAAACTGGAGTCAGCACTGTCTACCAACCTGTCAAGGTTTATATCACCTGATTTCAAAATGCATTCGTTACCGTTATTCTTCTTTACCCAATAATCCAAGACATATTGAGCATCTGCTTTCTCAACAACTTTATTATTGTCCGCATCACCATGGATACAGCCACCGGTAACACAAAGTTGCCCATCCTGTAACTCTAAATCCAGAGGTTTTGAACTTTGTGTCACATCATATAAACGCACTCCATTACCAGCACCATCATTCGGAATAAGATGTAATGGTCCACATTGTGTCCCTTGAATAGATAAATTGGGCTTTGCAAGAATGTTAAATAATGTTCCACTTCCATATAAACTACCCGCCTCCACTCCTGCTGCTGTGATACGGACACTAATCTTATTGTTTTTATATGTGGCATTCGCTGCCATCATCATCCCTGCAGTTATTCCTGACGGCTGAACATCTATTGAACTGGGGTCTAATAATAATTCAGAAGGTAATTCGGCATCTATTTGGACGGATGTAGCGGATACATCATAAACCGATTTGGAGTTTACCGGGATACGCACCCGTGTCTGTTGTGGGTCTTGAGGATTCCGTTCCCACAAATATAGACCTGCATCTTTATAATTTACCTGTTCTGGGAAGAATACCGTTAAAAATTGACCTTTGACCTGTTCGGATGCAGAGGATAAATTGGTATAACGGTCTACATCACTCACGGCTTGAATAGCATATTCATAATAAGTTGAAGGCTGGACAGTCTTGTCTTCATATTCAAGTCCAGAAATATAACCTTCATACGGCTGAGAGGATGGATTATTCAGTCTTTGCCATGTTTGGGACCCTACTACACGGCGATAAACATTATATCCTGCGATGTTATATTCAGGGTTTGCATCCCATCCTATACGGACGCTACGTGGACCGCTGTATACACGAGGGGTTACAGGTCTCTGTACATTTCCAGGTTCTAATTCCACCTGAATATTAGCACCGGAGTTAACGGGTTGAACAGTTTTGGGTTTATATTTGCGTTTTGTGAAGTCTAAACGATAGGGAGGTTGAAGTGTCCCTAAATTAGGGAATGAAAACCGCCCATTGGCATCGGTTACGACGGGAGCAGTACTTTGTTTATCTGCTGTACTGATTTCTACGATTACGCCTGATACAGGCTTTCTGCTGATACTGTTAATAACCTGACCTTGGACATTATTTGCAGATTGCCCCTCAACATGCCCGATAAAAATAGTGCTTAATGTTATTCCTATAAATAATAGGATTGTGGATAATACAAGTACTTTTGTTAGATAGGTTTGAAGCAAAACACACTTTTAGACATACCCTTTCTCCTTGTCTTTGGGTTTAATTTTTTACCGCTTTTACAATGAGTCCCTTTTATTCTCATCGCACCCTCCCCTACCAGAGAGGCCATTTAAATTCATAAATTTTAAAATTTTGCAAAGATTTTTTTATTAGGATGAATATGATTTATTTGAAAGCTTTTAAAAGAATAAAACAATTCTCAATTTTGTTTTAGAAATTGTTTACATATACTATTTCTAACAAAATATATCTATCTTTTTTAGAAAATGGTGAATGAAATTGTTAATAAAAGCAAACATGGAGTGTTAAAAATATAATATAAATGTCTATTAGAAGAAAAAAGAGTGGGAGTTATTTATAAGAATTAGTATTTATATCTTTATGTAGTAGGAATGCTATTTTTTAATAGGGATTTTATATTCTTTCATTTTTCGCCATAGTGTAGAACGAGAGATACCCAGTATTCTTGCCGCTTCTGTTTGATTGTGATTTACTTTTTCCAATACTTTCTGAATATGGTTTGCTTCTATTTCTGCTAAAGGTAAAAGCCCGTTATCTTGTTCGTTAGGAAGAGCAAGTATCTTAAATCTTCCCTGTTGTATATTTTCAGGCAAATCATATATATGGATAATAGGTTCTTCCGCCATAATTACTGCATGGGCAATAATACTTTCCAGTTCGCGGACATTTCCTGGAAATGGATAAGTTCTCAACATAGCGAGGGCAGAATTATCAATTCCTTGAACATTTTTTCCAAATTTTTGATTGTATCTTGAAATAAAATGCTGAATTAATGTGGGTAATGCATCTATTCTTTCGCGTAGTGGAGGAATTCGAATTTGTATTACATTAAGTCTATAGAACAAATCGTCCCGAAACCTTCGTTTTTCGACCTCTTCCTGTAAATTTTTATTTGTGGCGGAAAGGATACGGACATTCACTTTTTGTATGGTATTAGAACCCACAGGGCGAATTTCACCATTTTGAAGAACGCGAAGTAATTTTGCCTGAGTGGATAAAGCCATATCACCGATTTCATCTAAAAAGACCGTTCCGCCATCTGCTTCTGCAAACAGACCTCGCTTATCTTTTTCGGCACCTGTGAAAGCCCCTTGAACATGCCCAAAAAGTTCACTTTCTAATAAATTTTCAGGTAATGCCGCACAATTTATGGCAATAAAAGGTTTGTCTCTACGGGAACTAAGCCGATGAAGTATCTGAGCGACGACTTCTTTTCCAACACCACTCTCACCTAAAATTAGAACGGTACTATCTGTGGGAGCAACCTTGCGGATAATTTCTACAACACGGCGCATCTGGGTGTTATTACCCGATAATTCTTCAAATAAAATTTGTTCAAACCCGGCTTCTTGCAGTTGTTCTCTACGATGTTCCAATATAGCCCGATGAACCATTACCGCGATATCCGTGGGGTCGCACTTTTTGGGGATATAAAAATACGCCCCCATGCGTATCCCTTCGAGGGCTTGTTCTATCTGTTCCATATTGTAAAGAAGAATTAATTTTACGGAAGGAAACTTTTGTCGAAGAAAGGAAACGAGATTGATATTGCCTTTATATTCTATGGTTAAGTCTAACAGAATTACATCGCATACTGTTCTGCGGGAACATGTCAAAATCTGTTCCATGGAATTACATAAAATTACAGAGTGTCCTGTTCCTTCAATAAACCGGGAAACAGTAGTAAGATAATCCACATCAGAGCCTATAATAAATACAGTTCCTTGTTCTTGGGCAAGAGGAGGTTCATTTTGCCCAAGAAATTTTAAGTTGATAATTTCTTTTTTTGTTTTTCTATCTGACATGATTTTCCCATCAATTATTCTTGAAATTAATTGTATCAAAAATTCAGTAATAGATAAAGAATTGTTTTTTATATATACGAAGAGTATATTTATGAATAGGACGAGATAAGGACAAAAAAATGTTTTATTCTTGTTCATTTGAGTTATAATAAAGTGTAGAAAAGTAAGTGTGGTGTTTTATAATAGAAATCATATATGCTTATGAATATATGGATAACAGTAACCCTTAAAAATGGAGATTGATTATGAGAGGGCGTGTATTTACAACGGGTGAAGTGGCTGCTATTTGTGGTGTATCTTCTGATACGGTTTCTCGTTGGTTTGATATGGGGCAAATAGAAGGTTACCGATTGGGACCGGGTGGTGACCGTCGTATTCCGTATGAGAGTTTACGGAAATTTATGCTGGCACACGGCATTCCATTGGAACGATTGGAAACAAATGAAACAAAAATATTGATAGTAGATGATGACCCGTTTTATCTGGACATTATTCCGGATGCTATTGCCCGTAAAACGGATAAGAACAAGGAGATGATTGTTCTTACGGCATCTACGGGTTTTGATGCCGGTGCCCTTATTGTAGAGCATAATCCGAACCTTGTTATTATGGATATACATTTATCCGATATTGATGGGAGGAAAGTATGTGAACGACTGAAAAGCCGTCATGAAACACGGCATGCCCGTGTTTTGGGAATTTCAGGATTGTTGGAAGAAGATGAAATTGGGAAACTGAAGGAATATGGTTTTGATGATTTCTTAAGAAAACCCTTTTCTTTAGATGTTTTGGTTGAAAAGGTTTTTCGTTTACTTGCTTTACCTCCGGGAAGTGTAAATCGTCCTAAAAATATAGGATTGTAATATATTTATTTTTCATGGGGTTTTTGTTGTATGTTGTGAAAGTGATTTAAAATGAAATTGTCAACATACAAAATTGTTATTATCTATTTTTTAGTTGCCGGGTTGTGGATTGCTTTATCTGATGAGTTTCTACATTGGTTTATTTCAGATAGTGATTTATTAACAAAGGCACAATCTGTAAAGGGATTTGCTTTTGTTCTTGTTACCGGACTATTGCTTTATTTTCTCGTATCCCGTTATGTTTATGCCTTAAAAAAATCTTACCAGCAGGAGCAAAAAGAACGAGAGGAACGGGAGGCTATATGGCGTTGTTCTTCCGATGGAATTCTCGGCTTATCTGTAGATGGGACAATTTTTTCTGCAAATGAACAAGCCAAAAATTGGTTGGATATATCGCTTCCTACAGAGAAAAAATTCTGGGATGTTTTTGAACACCCTTATTGTGAACAAATAAAAAATGGAATTAAAGAACTTACTTCTATAGATAGGCCAGATTATGTATTTTCTATTTACGGAAAAGTAAAGAAGGGAAATTTCGATTATTGGTTTGAAATACGATTGAATAAATCCACTTATAATTCCCATGATTTTATAGTAGGGGTTCTGCATAACATTACCGAAAAAATACAGCATGAGGAAGAAGTGGAGTTATTAAAAACAGGCTTCGAGCAAATGGATGTAGGGATTGCTTTAGCAAGAAGGAAAGGTAAAGTTATTTTTGTAAATGAAAAATTACAGAAGTTGTTAAACAAACAAAAAGAAAATTTGCTAACATACAAAGATTGTTTATGTGTTCCTTGCGAAAAGTCAGATTCTTGTTTCCACAATCTTGAAGAAACTTTAGAAAAAGGGAAAGTATGGCATAAAATTTGTGAAATAAAAAGTGAAGACCATAGTTCTATTTATCACTCACTGGATGTTTGTCCTGTATCCTACAAAGATGAGCATTTTGTTATAGTGATAATGAAAGATATCACACAACAAATCCTGTCCGAAAAACGATTATCCCAACAATACCGTATGGAGTCATTGGGTTATTTAGCCAGTGGTATAGCCCATGATTTTAATAATATATTAGGTGCTATTTTAGGACATGTGGACTTGATTTTGGGTGAGTATCATGACCACAGAAATCTGGTAGAAGAGATGGATATAATTCGTCGTGCTGTTTTAAGAGGTAGAGATATGACCAGTCAGGTGGTATCTGTCTCACGGGAAAATGGAGGAGAACAAATACCTATTGATATTAACAATGTAATTAATGAAGTATTAACTCTTATAAAACCGAAAATAAGCACCCGTATAAAATTGGATTTAGATATTGATAAGGAGATTCCTAAAGTCTTGGCTTCCCCCGGTAAAATAAATCAAATTCTATTAAATTTGTGTTTGAATGCGTGTCGGGCTATGGTTCAGGGAGGAACATTAGTAATAAAAGTGGAAGTTATCAATGCAGATGAAACATTATTAGCAAGGCATCCAGAATTAGTGCCTGGAAAATATATCCGTATAATTATAAGTGATTCAGGTGTGGGAATTGACCCGGAAATAATGGAGCATATCTTTGAACCTTTTTTTACAACCCAAGGAGGGAAAGGAGGTTCTGGAATTGGTCTGTATGTAGTTCGAAGTTTGGTAAATAGTTTAGGCGGTGGTATATCTGTATATAGTGATTTAGGGAAAGGCACGCGATTTTGTGTATATTTACCTGTTTATTCGGGAGATAGTGAAGCAAAACCTTTGCATATTCCCCATGAAGAAGATATTCCCAGAGGAAAAGAAAAAATACTCATTGTAGATGATGAACCTATGTTAGCAGGAATTATAGGTCGTTTGCTGATAAAGTTAGGCTATCAGGTGCGTATAGTAAATAATCCAAGAGTTGCTAAAGAATTGATAGAACAGGGTCTTGTCTCGGATTATGATTTAGCTATTATTGATAACATTATGCCTGAAATTACAGGGGAGGATATTATTCTTTATTTGCAGGAAAAAGGGTTTAAAATACCTATTGTTCTTACCAGTGGAATGGTAAATGATGAAATTGTTGAAAAGGGGAATAAATTAAAGGTTTCTGCTATTCTTGAAAAGCCCTGCACCTTTTCCTCTTTAGGAAAATTAGTAAGAAAAGTCCTTGATGAAAATTTTATGAAAGAGGATAAATAAAAGTGAAAGAGAAAACGATTTTTCTTGTGCAACATGGGGAAGCGGTAGATAAAAAAGTGAATGTTGAACGACCTCTTACAGATTTAGGACGAAAGACTATCTCTCAAATGGGTAATTTTTTATGTTCAAAAAATATTAAAGTAGATGTGATATGGCATAGTCCTAAATTGCGTGCTAAAGAAACTGCAGAAATTCTGGCTACCTGCTTGCAATTAGAGAAATTACTTTATGAGTACAAAGAATTAGAGCCAGAAGAACCTGTAAAGAAAATAATAAAGTTAATACAACAAGCAAAAGAACAAAATATTATGTTGGTAGGGCATTTGCCGCATTTATCACAATTGGCAGGATTGTTATTAACTGGCGATGAGAAGAAAGAATTTATAGCCTTTGAAAAAGGGGGTATCGTTTGCTTGAACTATCAGGATATAGGTGTATCTGTGGTTCGTTGGTTCTTGGTTCCTTCCTTACTTATACATTAAGTTTGTAACCTTTCCCTAAGATTTTTATTAGCAGTAATTATTATATTTTTCATTTTAATGGTATTTTATATTTGATTTTTAAAAATTTATTTGTTATACTTGCTCATTCTTATTTTAAAATTTTAAAATTTAATTAAAAATAACAAAGGAAGGGTACACTTATGAAAAAGAAAGCAATTTTTTTCAGTATTTTAATCGCTCTATCCGTAATGTTGCTATCTTCTGAAGTAATTGCGGAATTGCAAAATGTAGAGGTTGGTGGTTCTATTCGTATCCGTGGAAATTATATCAATAATCTTTTCAATGATTTTGCGGGGTCTATGCCTTCGGTTCAATCACGCTGGTCTCCAATATCTGTAATGAGACGCCCGATAGGGAACCTTTTAGGACCTGGTGTAAATAGTATTTTTTCGTGGGATAATGACCAAAGTGATTTATCCTTTGTAGAACAAAGGACACGGTTGCATGTAAAAGCAGATTTCACGGATGAGGTAAGCACTTATATCGAATTAGATTCGTATGATGTCTGGGGAGAAGATTTCCGTTCTCAGAACTACATCACAGGTGTAGATGCTCGCCAGAATTCTATTGATGATGTAGAAATTTTTCAGGCATATATTGAAGTGGATGAAATGTGGGGGACACCATTACAACTTCGTGTAGGACGGCAGGAATTATCTTTTGGTAGTCAATTTTTAGTAGGTCCTCGTGATTTTGCCTTTTTCTGGACAGGTATTTCGTTTGATGCAATACGATTAACCTACAAAGCAGATGTTTTCACCATAGACGCATGGGCTTCGAAATTATTTGAGGCTATGTCTGATTTTGCAGAGGACGATATTAACTTTTATGGAATATATGCTTCATGCACAGCCGTAGAAAATGTTACTTTTGATGTGTACTGGATGTTGTTAGAGGATGACCGTCCAATAGCCAATGATTTTCCAGCTATTTGGGGTAGAGGGGATTATGATAATACAATGCTTCATACAGTCGGTATTCGTTCTGCAGGAAAATATGAAGCGTTTGATTTCGATGCGGAAGTCGCCTATCAATTTGGGGAAGCAGATGCTATTGGCAAATTGTTCCGGGTAGGACCCTGGGGTGATAACGATGCAGAATTTGATAATTGGGCTTTGAAATTGGATTTAGGATATACCTTCGATTTCTGGCGTCAACCGCGTGTGTTCGCTGGATTCCGTTATTTTAGTGGTGAAGATAACCGCGATATCTCCTTCTGGGATTTCATTAATCCTTTTTATGAGCCAACTGCAAGTATAAGTTTCAATCGTTTATTCTCGAATGAAATTGCCGGTGGATTTACGGATTTGAACAATGACTTATCCAATGCATGGTGGGTGCGTGTCGGAACAAATACAAGTTTTACCGACAAAATCAGAGGAATTTTCTGCGTAACTTATTTTGAAACAGCCAATGAATTTGAAAGACCTGTTTTATCACCGTTGTTCCCATGGTGGACGACGAAAAACGATTCCTATTTAGGAACAGAGGTGTTATTATTCCTTGAATATCAATATTCACAGGATTTGGTGTTAGAGGCAGGTTGGTCGCACATGTTTGTAGGTAAAGGTATAACAGATGGACAATTTGTCCGCTGGAATGGTCTTATGTATACAGGTGGTTCTGATGACGATGATGCTGATTATGTGTATGCCGGATGCAAGATATACTTTTAATTTATAAGTAAGAGATAGAAAATTTTTATATATCGCACAGGGAAGACAGATTAAGTCTTCCCTGTGCTTTTTATGCGAGGGTTTTATGTAGTTTTGTATAATACTCCCGTCTGTTTGAAAGTAATTGTAAATCTTATTTGAGAAGTTTTATTTAAGTTATGAAAAGGATTGGTATTTTTGCAGGTTCCAGTGATTTGTCCATACCATTTTTCAAAAAAGAAGTGGAACGGTTAGCCGATTTGCTGGCAAAGAAGAACTATCAAATTGTATATGGTGCTGGAAAAGTAGGATTAATGGGGGTTTTATCGAAGAGATATTATGAGCATAAAGGGATATTGATTGGTGTCGTTCCACATTACTTAAATCGTTCTGAACTGGTTTTTGAACATTGTAATGAGTTGATAGTTACCAAAGACCTTCATGAACGGAAAGAAACGATGGAAAATCTTTCGGATGCCTTTATTGTCCTTCCTGGGGGAATAGGGACAATGGATGAATTTTTGAATGTCCTTGCTTCAAAACAGTTGAAATACCATAATAAACCTCTATTTTTGTTTAATATAGATAATTTTTTTAAATTTGTCCAAGATATGATGGAAACTATGTTTATCCATCGCTTTACCCATGATGGGCATAAACAACTTTATCAATGTATAGATACACCCGAAGAACTGGTAGAAAGATTAGAGCAAAGTCTTTAATTATTTTAAGGAAACGGGATGAATAATAGTAAATATGCTACTTATGTGTTTCGTTTGTTGCTATATATAAGTTTCTTTTTATCCGGTAGTAGCGCCTTGATTTATCAAATTGTCTGGACAAGGCAAAGCATGCTTTTGTTAGGTTCAACGGCGTATGCAATTAGCACAGTTTTGAGTATTTTCTTTTTAGGTTTAGGTTTAGGAAGTTTTTGGGGAGGTAAAATTGCGGAACGGACATCAAATCCGATGCGATGGTATGTAGGACTTGAATTGTTTATAGGTTTATGGGCTTTGATTATCATTGATTTTATAAGTAATAAAGGACAAATGGTTGTTTTATTAATTCGTCTTTTCCCTGAAAATACATGGTTTTTGTTTTTGATAAGAATTCTGATATCTATGTTCTGGTTTGCTCTCCCTTCGTTATGTATGGGTATGACTTTTCCTTTACTGGTTCGATACGAACAAAATATAGATGGAAAGAGCAGTAGGTTTATCTCATTACTATATTCGACAAATACAATAGGGGCTGTTTCAGGAGCCTTCGGTGCTGGTTTTTTATTTATTCCGAAACTTGGGTATGGAATTACATTTTATATTGCTATTGGGATAAGTGTGTGTGTAAGTATAATAGCAGGATTTATTTCTCAATTCCGTGATGCATTAGTAAATGCGGGAGGAAAGTTTGAACCTGAGCCTATAGAAATAGAGGAGAAAGAGGAAGGAGGAGAACTTAAAAAATGGGTTATTTTTTTAGGGATGTTTACATCAGGTTTTGTTTGTCTTGCTTTAGAGGTGCTATGGACACGCCTTTTAATTATGATTTTCTTAGGAACAAATTATGCATACACTTCTGTGTTAATTTCCGTACTTGCGGGGATTAGTCTCGGAGCCTTAATTCTCTCCATAGTAATCAGTAAATTCTCCATACAAATGTGGATATTGGGCTGGGGATATAGCCTTACGGGTTTTGGTGTGCTTCTAACTCTAATTTTCATTTCACATCTACCAGAATGGATGAATTATTTTTATTTGGAGGGAACAGATAGGTTTTATTATGGAGTTCTTGGAAAATTTATACTTGCCTTTCTAACTTTGCTAATTCCTATGATTGGATTTGGTTTTACTTTCCCTTATGCATTAACTTTATTGCGATATATTAAAAAGGCGTATGTCTTTTCATCTATAGGAACTGCGTATGGATTAAACACGGTAGGAAGTATTATCGGTTCTCTGGTAGGGGGTTTTGTTTTAATCCCGATTTTTGGTTGTGAAAAAGGGATTATCCTGATGGGTTGTCTATTAATTTTATCCGGTTTTATCTTTGCGATAGTGGATAAAAAATATCATTGGACTAATTTGGGTTTTATCCTCGTGTTTTTACCAATATTTTTCGTAGATAATGTGATGGAAAAGATAAATCGCTATTATCTGCCTGAAAAGCATCATCTTTTATTTTTTGCAGAAGGAACCGAGGGAACGGTGGCTGTAAGTTCCCCAGAAAAGGTAAGTTCGGAGGATGAGCGAGTTCTATGGATTAATCGGGTGCAGGCAACAACAGCGGTAGAACGCGGAGTTCGTATGAACCGTTTCCAGGGGGTTATTCCGCAAATGTTTAATCGTAATCCCCGGCAGGTTTTATTTATGTGCTTTGGTTCAGGAATTACCTGTGGGACATTGGGTATTGGTGGTTTTGACCAGGTAGATGCTGTGGAAATCTCTCCCGAGGTTCTGAAAGCAGGACATTACTTTAAGGATTTAAACTTTGATGTGCTGACAATGAGTAACATAAAAATTTATGTTGATGATGCAAGAAACTTTTTAATTCGTTCTACGAAAAAATACGATTTTATTACTACGGAACCGATGCCTCTGGCAATGGCAGGTGTATCCATGTTTTATACACAGGAGTTTTACCGATTTTGTCTACAGCGATTGAATGAAGGGGGTATGATTTCTCAATGGGTGCCATTTCATAGTTCCAGCGAAGAAATTGTTCAGTCTGCAGTTTATACATTCATAAAGGTATTTCCCTATACAGTTGGTTTATTTGTTAATGCCGATTTGTTTTTGGTAGGTTCTAACAGACCTCTTCTATTCAATCCTGAAGGGTTATCCCAAAAATTAGAAAGAAATTCTGTGTTAAAAGAAGCCCTTATTCAGGCGGGTTTTTTAGATGTGGAAGAGATAATGGCTTGTTTTGTAATGGACCGAGAAGGGCTTGAAAGATTTTCGGAACACGGAAAGGTAATTACAGACAATTTCCCATGGGTAGAGTTCGTATCGCCTCAGTATGTTTATAACCGCAAAAGTGTCCCTCAAAATCTTAAACGGTTAAAAGAATGTGTCTCAAATATAGAAAATATGATTTTAGTTCCGAATAAAGAAGAGGTGAAGAATGCTATTATAAGAAGACATAATTCTCGACGGAAAGACTTAGATGGATTAATGTTATATTATGAAGGTTTGCTGGTAGGTGATGATGTGAGAAAAAGTTTTATTGATTCATTGAAAATAGATGGGAACAATAAGCAGGCACAATATTATTTGAGAACTATCTCTAAAACACAGATAGAACAATATCTCCGTTGGGATGATAAAGACAAGGCAAAGCAAATTTTGCAGGAAGTTGCTCCTTATCTTGAAAATGACCCTCAATGGCAGAAATGGCAAAGCCAACTGCAATTATAAAATGCCAAAGAAAACAGACAATATTATTCATTAGTTAGATAAAATACAAACTATTTCTCGGGTGGATATTTGTGTATGTCTGTTCTGACTTTTACAGGTTTATAGTAAAGTCTTGTTGTTTTTGAAGTAATGAAGGTAGATAAGGATATTAACACTATAAGGATAATAATGTCTGTGAGATTAGAAATGGGAAGTCCTTTATCATATTTTATCTCTACTGGGGTGCTCATAAGGACCTCTTTTTCATCGGAGACTTCTACCCAATAGGTTCCTTCATCTTCGGGTGACATTTCAGTAATAGTAAATTCAGGATAGTTTTCACCAATATTTTCCCCATCTTTTTTCCATTGATAAGACAATTCCGGGATGCCACCTGATACTTCCACTCGTAATGTATAAGTGTCCCCATCCATGACGGTTGCAGGTCCAGGTTGGAGTAAAAACTGCATGTGAGGGTATATCCCTAAATTTGCATAGTTCGTAAAAACAATTTCTTCTCTTGAATCACCTACCTGGCAACGGTAAGAGCCTGTATATGTGGTATCAATATTCGTAATAGTCCATTCGTTGGAATTGGGTCCTACGGGAGTCCCTCCATTTTTAAGCCATTGGAAATTTAATCCGCCAATACCACCACTTACATTGAAGGAAAGAGTAACGGTGTCGCCTATATAATAATTGCCGCCTATAACATAAGAAAGTATTTTTATCCGATTGGTTACAGTTTTGCTTTTAGGTTCTACCAAACCATTACCGGCAAGATCTGCCCCTGTATTTACCGTTATTGTAATATCTTCTCCTTCAGTCAGATTTCCTGCATTCCATTTTAATAAGTAATGACCCTCTTCAATTTTCTGCACAGTATCAGGAGAAGTATTCAGGGTTCCTTTCCCGGGTCCGGAAAGACTATATCTCGATGCTATAGTCATAAAAGCCTCCATAGGTTCGGAGAAGAATACGCGAATATTACGGGAATCTACAATGCTCACATCCGTGACAAACGGGGAAACACCTATACTGGGACAAGTAACTTTGTTAAATTGAGGGTCTATCAAATTACCAAATGTATCGCGAACATTTTCTACTTCTATTTGCACAAGAGACCCAGCTTTCATCTCACCCGAATCCCATTCAAGGATATAAGTCATAGGGTCGGTATCTTGAACAACTCTTGATGGATGAATTGAAAGAGTCCCTTTTCCTGAAGCCCCCGGAGGATTGCTCAATGTGTAATTGCCTACAAAGAAAACGGAGGAACCCATTTCTTTGCTATATTTTATTTTTAATGTTTGTTCGTTTACTGCTGTCAAGGATAAAGCACGGGGTAATGTTATTTCAAAAGTGTCTGATGCCGTGTTGTGAAGTGGGTCTATTGGATTCCCTGCTAAATCCTGAACATTATCCACCCTGACAGTAACTTCCTGTCCCTCTGAGATAGATGAACCCGTTGTCCATGAAATGGCATAGGTTGGAGGAAATTCAGCCACTTTCCCCACATTTGTAGGAGAATTTCCCGGTGGAGTATCAAACCACCAATGATAATTAGCAGGATTAAAGACACTTTCATCTCCGAGTTCTCTCATTGCTTCTGAAAAGATGACATGTATTAAACGAGGTCCTTTAATTTCAATTGAAACTAATTGGGGAGGAAAACCACCTAAACCACTACCTGCATGGGTAGCACTATTAGGACTACCTATCGGATTTCCCTGGGCATCAAATACATTGTTTACAGTAATGGTTACATCTCCGCCATTTTTCATTTCACCAGAGTTCCAATTTAGTCGAACATGCTTATTATCAAGTAGGGTTACCTGAGATGGATTTTCCGTAAGTGTCCCTTTGCCATCGCCCGAAATAGAGTAATTATTTAATTCTCCTAATTCATCTATTCGCATCGGTTCTGAAAATTCTACTTCAACTTCCAAAGGTTGTGTTACGGTTACAGAAACAACATAAGCCGGGGTGGCGTCAATAACATGCACTAAAAATGTTTTATCATAATGTAAGCCCATCAAATCCGTAGCCCATACCTGAACAGTTACATACGGATTTTCACTTCCGTTTAATGCACTTGGCAAATCAACAACTAATTGATTTCCATCAAGACGAAAGGCTCCATTTCCATTTTGAACCAGAGATAATGTATGAGGTTCTTCGGGGTCAGGGTCAATAACCGTAAATTCTCCAACAATAGTCCCTTCTTCAACATTATCCATTACTTCCATATCCTCAGGATTGGAGATTATATTAGTAGGATTAAAAAATCCCTCATCGGCACCTATATCCGGCGATGCATAGAACGGAGGTAAAGGTCTATTTTGCCCTTCAAAATCTACATTGGTAGTATCTGTTGTCCCTGAACGACCTAAAGCGCCACTACCCGTTTGTAATTTGCCTACATCATCTAATTTCGGGTCCGCATAAATCATAATTTGTTCATTCGGTGCAGTCTCAAATCCCCCTTTACCATCTTGAGAGTTCCGATTCCACGCCAAATTTTTCCATTCAAATCCTGTTTCCCAAACAGGCGTAATGTTCGATGCGTTTGGCGAATCAAAGATAGTGGCTGCGGAGTACAAGGTATCTCCTATTCTACCGTGGATGAGCCAGTTAGTGACGGGGTTACTCTCTGGCGAAGTGAGTGTAACATGACGCAATCGAACTGTAGCGTAGGCAGAAGGGTATAGCGTATCACTAAACCCGCGTGTATCAATATATGACGGAACACCACCCCCGTAGAAAATAGTATTGACCATGGTTAAAATTGGTGCATAATTTCCACTTGTGGCTCCTGAACGAAATGTCCCAGCACCAAAGCCCCACCAGCATGAATCCATCTCAACTTCAACAGGTCCTGTTAATTCTCCACCTAAACATGTAATAGCATAGCCTACATACGGTCGGATAATTCCCTTTGCACGATAAAACTTTATAGAACCACGCAAAATACGGGCATAAGTCCCTGTATTACTTGTTAACCCGTCCATATCTACCCATTGTATAGGTGAGGGAACTATGTCATCCGAAGTATCAAACCAATCATTACCGGGTTCTAACCCCAATATTTCTACGCGAGCACCACTCTGTTGAAGATTAAATGCCCGTTCTCCGCAAGAACCTGTAAATACAGGCATGTACAATCGATATACATTTGGTGTAGTATGAGTATCCTCACCTAATTTATCAAATAAATTTGCGCCACCACTACGAAAGGAACAATTATAAAAAATGACTTGAGAACCACCATCGCTCGCCGTTGGACTATCTGCCCGCATGGCTATGGCACTTTCGGAATAAGTGCTACCTCCCTCAGGAGCAAATATGCATTGTTCTAAAGTCATTCTAACTATATTTTTCAGCGATAATCGAGTACCCCTACCTTTAGCATAACTGAAGTCCACATATCGCAATTGTGCTTCCATTATCCCTGTTCCATTCATCGGTCCCATCACCATCAAAGGCGATGTCTGCTCTACCTCATCACCCCCTAAAAAGCGAACCATATAAAACTGATGCTTGCTTACTGGAACATTTTGTAAATTTATATAGTTTCCATTGGGAGCCCCGGGTTCTTCCGTTGGTTCCCAAATACGCTCTTTTTTGATGAAATTTACCTTCTCTATGATGAAGACACCATTTCCATTCATCGAGGTAGCTATCAGCGGAGAAGAGTATGCAGAATATAACGCTATCCTGTTATATACTCCTTCATCATAGCCAATTATTTTTAATACCTTTCCTGTTGTTGAATTATTGCTAAATACAGGATGGTCACCATTCGGTCGAATTTCCGGGCGAATACCTGTATCTGCAATTACTTCTATATCCCCACTATCCAATAGCACCAATTCCGGCACCTCAAAATAGACGCCCTCACTCTGACTGGGTCCTTGCCATTCTATCCGTATAGTGTGGTTTCCAGGATTTGTAATGGTAGCATGTGTCCATGCATCAGATAATTGTTCAAATCCCCATTCATTAGGATTGCCTGTCGCTCCATTGGGTGCGCCTTCATAAATGCGGTATAAATCGGCATGAAGGAAAGATGACAAAAAAATAAGTAAAAAAAGTAAAATTATTTTCAAACACCATTTCATAATAATTCTCCAAAATGATATATATGTTATAATTCCTACTGGATTATTATTATAAATATATTATAACAAGAATTACATAAAAATAATACAAATTTTATAGTTTCTTTGCGTGATAATCGGATAAATAAAAAGGATTGGATATGGTTATCAAAATTCCATCGCTCGGAGAATGCAAAATTATTTCTCCTTTAAAAAATTTTCAGTCAGAACAAGGCAAAAAGAGTTTGCTATTTATAGATGATAACATTTATATCTCCAACTCAATAGAGATTAATGAGCATGGAGATTATTTAGAAAAAGAGCCGAAATATTTTGAGAAAGCAGGACCGCGTGAAAAAATATTTTTTCAACCTGGAAATACCATTGCGGGGATAGTAACTTGTGGGGGTATCTGTCCGGGATTAAATAATGTAATTCGTTCTTTAGTGGTGGAATTATGGTTTCATTATGGGGTTCGTGAGATATTAGGTTTTCGCTATGGATATGAAGGGTTAAACCCTGAAAAAAATTTGCCTCCACTCCAACTCGACCCCGAAATAGTAGATGAGATACATGATGAAGGAGGAACTCTATTAGGCACATCACGAGGACCGCAAGAGCCCGAAAAAATGATGTCTTATTTGCGTTCTATGGGGGTTAATTTATTATTTTGTGTGGGTGGAGATGGAACGCATCGAGGAGCCTATCAACTATTCCGCATACTGCAAGAAAAATCATATCCCATTTCAATCATTGGAATTCCTAAAACTATTGATAACGATATTTTATATACCTCACGGACTTTTGGTTTTAATACCGCTATTGAGGAAGCAAGAAAAGTCCTTATTTGTGCCCACACAGAAGCAAAATCTGTCCGATATGGAATAGGTTTGGTTAAGTTAATGGGGAGGGATTCAGGTTTCGTTACGGCTTATTCTGCTTTGGCAAGCCAGTTGGTTAATTATGCAATTATTCCAGAAGTGCCAGTATCGCTTCTTGGTGCAAATGGCTTTTTATCATGGCTTGAGCAGAGAATTCTAACAAGAGAGCATGCCCTTATTGCCGTTGCAGAAGGTGCAGGTTCCGAATGTATAAAAGAAGACATTGAGCGGAAAGATGCTTCTGGAAATGTCCTTCATGCGGATGTAGGAAAATTCTTACGAGATAAGATTGTCGAATATTTTAATAACAAACAGGTTCCTATCCAGATGAAATACTTTGACCCAAGTTATCTTATTCGGAGCGTTCCTGCGAATGCAGAAGATGCCGCTTTTTGTGATGCTCTCGCAAGGAATGCTGTGCATGCCGGAATGGCAGGAAGAACAGGTATTACCATAGGTTATATCCACAATCAATTTGTCCATATCCCCATCGAAATGGTCATTTCAGGGCGTAAGAAAATAGACCCTGAAAGCTCCTTATGGCAAACGGTCCTTGCCAGCACTGGTCAACCTATCCCATAATGAAAAAAATTATGGATTATTTGATTGCAGAGTCTAAATTGAAAAAATAAACCATTTAATCAAGAATCTATGAGAAAAGAAACGGTAATTATTATTTGGAATTTTTGTTATTTGAGCCTTGTTTAATTTTTAATTGAGGTAATTTTATGAATGAATATTATCAACAGCTGATTAAGCCTTCGTGGTCGCCCCCTGCATGGGTGTTTGGTCCTGTATGGACGGTGTTATATCTGATTATTTTTATTTCGTATGGGATAACATTCTGGATGGTGATTACTAAAAAAGTGCCAGCCTATGTGTTGCTTCCTTTCGTTTTAAATCTAATATTCAACTTCTTATTCACACCTATTCAATTCGGATTACGAAATAATTTTCTTGCAAGTGTAGATATTCTGTTGGTATGGATAACTCTTATTGCGGCAATCATTCTTATATATCCCTATAGCAGGTGGATTACATTTCTCCAAATCCCCTACCTTTTATGGGTAAGTTTTGCAACCGTTTTACAATTAACGATAACCTATCTCAATTGGAAGTAAATTAAATCTATGGGTAATTAGTTGCTTTTAAGGTTTAATCGGGCTCTTTTAAATAAAATTTTGGATTGTTCTGCTTCTTCGTGATGGTTTACTATTGGGGCAGGGTAATCAATTTCTCGGTAGTCTTTGTGAAATATATCCCATTGATGTATGTGGGCAGAAGGGACATTTTTTAATTCCGGTATCCATTTTTTTATATATATAGTGTCAGGGTCAAATCTTTTTGATTGTAACCATGGATTAAAAATTCGAAAATAAGGTTGAGCATCACAACCTGTTCCTGCTACCCATTGCCAGTTTCCGTTATTAACGGATGGGTCGTAGTCAATTAATTTGGTTGCGAAATATTTTTCTCCCCATAACCAACTCATATGTAAATCCTTTGTGAGAAAAGAACCTACAATCAGTCGTGCACGGTTGTGCATCCATCCTGTTGTTTTTAATTCTCTCATTCCTGCGTCTACAATAGGAAATCCTGTCATACCCTCGCTCCATAAATGGAAAGTATTTTCATCTTTACTCCACCATACATCTTGAAAAGACTTGTTAAAGGCATTTCCGAACACATAGGGGAAATAAAACGCAATGGTTGTGAAAAAATCTCGCCAGTATAATTGACGGAGTATTGGTTCAGGGTCAGGATTGTTATTTTTTATCGTGTGAAAGACTTCTCTTGGAGACAAACATCCAAATTTTAGATAGGGAGATAAAAAAGTATTTGCTTCCTTTTCTATTATATCTCTATGGTTTTTGTAATCTTGTAAATTGCAGGCTCTTTTCAGTATTTTTAAGCCTTCTTTTCGCCCACCTTTTAATCGGGCTTTTTCGTTTTTATCGGGCAAAAACGGTAAGGTTTTAAGTTCTTGAATTTCACCTAGGATATGTTCTCGATAGTATTGAATATCTGTTACTTTCTGCGATTTGCTAACAGGTAAAGTCATGGCTTTTTTATAGAATCGAGAGAAAACCGTTATGGGTGTCTTATTATTGTTAAGGGTATCTTCGGGTTGGGTCAATAAAGCATCGTTCAGTGAATAGAATGTAATGTTCTGGTTTTTGCAAAAATTGTTTATATTATTGTCGCGTTTTTTTGAGAATGGAGTATAATCTCTGTTTATAAATAATGCGTCAAAATGCGTTTGTTCAAAAATTTTTGACAATACTTCCTCAGGTTTGCCGTAGAATAGATAGAGTTTTCCCCCGTTTTTAATCAATTCTGCTTGTAAGTCTAATAAACTCTCAACCATAAATTGAACTGCAAAGTCTCCCCGATAAGGGTTGTTTTCTACCTGTTGTGGGTCAAAGATGAAACAGGGAAGAATTTGTTGGCATATCCTTGCTGCATAAATAAGTGAGGAATTATCATCTATTCTTAAATCCCTACGGAAAATAAATAAACCCAAAGAATGTTTCTTGTTCATATTGCCCTGTTATATTTAAGTAGTTTTGTAAAAATATTTGTTTATTGGTGTATAATTCATTATTTATATTACACAACATAAGAGGGAAACTGAAAATGCGTCGTGGTCCCATAAAAGAATTAGGTTGGGGTAGTCGTTTTGGTCTTATTATGGCGATGGCGGGGAATGCAGTTGGATTGGGAAACTTTCTTCGTTTTCCTGGTCAGGCAGTCCCGTATGGTGGTGCCTTTATGGTTCCTTATTTTCTGGCACTCCTGTTGATAGGTATTCCATTAGCGTGGATAGAGTGGAGTATTGGGAGGAGGGGTGGAGCATATAAGCATGGAACTACACCGGGGATGTTCTATCGTCTCTGGAAGCATCCTATATCCAAATATCTGGGTATTTTTGGGATACTTCTCCCGGCAATGGTCGGTATTTATTATATTTATATAGAGTCGTGGGCGTTGGGCTATGCATGGCAGATGGCTACCGGAATGCTTCGAGGTAAACACACATACGAGGAAATGAAAGTATCTTTTGGGTCTTATGTAGGAACTGCAAATGCAGGAATGATAAGTTTCAGTAGTGTCTCGTACACTTTTTTCTTAATTACATTTTTAATAAATATTTTTGTTTTGGGACGAGGAATTGCCAAGGGGATAGAGATTGTTGCGAAGTATTGTATGCCTGTTTTGATAGTAATGGGGATGATACTGGCTATTCGTGTTTTGACTTTGCCACCACGCGGGGAAAGTCAGACAGTTAGCCATGGATTAGCCCAAATTTGGAGATTAAGCCCACAGGATTTTCAAACTTTGATGCGGCCCCATGTATGGATTGCAGCAACAGGGCAGATATTTTTCACGCTTAGTGTGGGTTTAGGTATGGTTCATACTTACGCCAGCTATCTCAAGAAGAAACATGACCTGACCTTGAATGGGCTTACGGCTTGTATTACCAATGAATTCGTTGAAGTGGTATTGGGTGGTTCGATAGTAATTCCTGCAGCAGTGGTTTTTTTCGGTGTTGAAAGAGCCCGAGAAATTGTAGATACGGATGGAACATTTGCAATTGGATTTTATGCTTTACCGCTTATATTTGAACAAATTCCTTATGGCGAAATTTTTGGGGTAATGTGGTTCTTCTTGCTTTTCCTTGCAGGGCTTACATCCAGTATGGCTATGTTTACTCCGTTGCTTGTATTTTTGGAAGATGAATTACAAATAGACCGACGAGTAGGCGTGCTTTTTGTAGCGTTTTTTGCGTTTATAATGATGCAACCTGTTATTCTGTTTAATCATCATAAGGTTCTTGATGAACTGGATTATTGGATGGGCACCTTCGGTCTGGTATTGTTTGTTGCGATTGAAACGGTTGTATTTTCCTGGATATTCGGTGTGGATAAAGGCTGGGAGGAATTACATTTAGGAGCGGAATTAAAAGTTCCAAGAATATATTATTATATTATGAAATATATTACCCCTGTTTTTGCCGTAGGTCTTGTAGTATGGTTTTGCTATGATGGCTTGCTGGAAAAGATTACAATGAAAAATGTTCCTATGGAGGATGTGCCCTATATATGGCTGGCTCGTATTATGATACTCTTGATGGCTTCTTTCCTTATGTGGGGTGTCTGGTATGCATGGCAAACACATCCAAAATTCTTTGAAGATGATGTGACAAATAATTCTCAAAATTCTAAAGAATTGAAAGACATTGAGGGTTCAATATCATGATGACATGGTACTCCTACTTATATATGCTTACAGTTTGGGTGATTATTACAGGGTTAAATATCTACTGTTTTTATAGGGTTCTGACCAGTAAAAATATAATTACCCATGATGATGATGAAGAGGAAGAAAATAGCAAATAGATAATTGGGCAGTTAGTAGGGTATGAATGTTTAATTAAGTAGTATTATTCCCAACGAGGTGTGATACTTTCGCCATAGGAAACAGGTGCTTCTACTTCGGGCAATTTTACTTCAATTTCCAGATTGTCCAACAACGAACCTTCCGCTAAATAAAGGTCTATCAAAGCCTTTTCATAAGAAATTTGTGCCTGCAATTCCATCGTTTTTGCCATTGTATAATCGGTTTGAACCTGTAATACACGCCAACTTGTGCTTACCCCCAGACGAAGTCGTTTCTCTTCTGCAATAACATTGGCTTCCTGTAATTTTCTTGCCTGACGATTACTCTCCACAAGAATACGATTGGTTTCTACATTTCGAATAGCAAGATGAACACCCATCATTATGGCTTGTTCTATTTTCTTTTTGCGTTCTTCCATTTCCCGTTTGGTAAGTCGGGCTCTCTGAAATGCCCCTCTACCTGCACGATTTCCAATAGGAATGGTGGCTTTAATGCCATAAGTGTAATAAGTTTCATCATCATCACGGATACCGTAAAACATTTTGGTAATGGAACGGTCCCGTCCTCCCTGACCATAACTCCCGATCAGGTCTAACTGTGGTAGCATATCATTTCTTGCCTGTAACATCTGGAGGTCTGCAATATCTATTTGTAAATCAGCCATTGCGATTTCGGGTCTATTTTTAAGTGCTTTTTCAACAGACTGGTCAAGGTCAGGAGCCAGTTTGGAAAGGTCGAAATTTTCATTTTCAAAACTATGAGGTCGGTCTGTAGGAACGATGAGGACTTTTGAAAACATATTTTCTTCTCTTAACATAAGTAAGTTTTTTAACATATCCGAGGCACTTTCTAATTGAGCCTGGGCTGCAACCAATTCACTTTGTCGTGTTGCAACTCCTGCCTTTGCCTGTAATACCTCTATATCTGCTGCTGTTCCTATTTCTCTGCGTTTTTCACTAATGGACAAAAGTCGTTCTGCGTTTGCCAATGCTTCCTCACGCACTTTTACATTTTCCATTGCTCCAACTAAATCCCAATAGGCTTTTATAATTTCGTTTACGGTATTCATGATGGTCATTTTTAATTGACCTTCTCCGATTTTTTCCGACTTCTTAGCCATTTCCAATCGTGCCGTATTTACTTTAATTCCAAATCCTCGTAATAAGGGTTGGGTTAGAGTAAATAAGAGTTGTCCACTATAATCTTTCGCAAAGTTAGAAAAGGAGGTTTCTTCAATATTGGTGTTAAAGGTAACGGCATATTGAGTACCTAATTTAAGTTTTCCACCTAAACTCGATTCAAAAGCAGTTTGTTTTGTATCGAAGCTGCTTATTTCAGCGTATGCACGAATTTGTTGACTTGCAAGAACCGATGCATAATTATGTTGAAGTGATGTTTGTAAAAACGGGTCGAACATTCCTTGAGCCGTAAGTTGGTCTGCCTGTGCTTTTCTTGGTTCTAACCCACTGACGATAATATCTGGGTTTTGTTTTAATGCCATTTCAATGCACTCTTTTAAAGACATGCGTAATACCGCATTAGGTCCTCGTCGTTCCTCTGTTACTTTACGAAGTGCGTCTAAGTCAATTAAATCTACGGATATTTCTTTTTTCAAATTTAGTTCTGTATTTTCCGAAGAAGTATCATCTGTGGTGTTTTGTTCAGTAATTGGGTTTGTTATAACGACTGTTTGTGTCCCCTCTGTGTTTTGTGGAAAAGCGGGATAGGTTAGTGAAAAGGAAAAAATAATCGGCAAAGTAAAAATATAAACAGTATGGCACAACAAATAATTTTTTCTTTTTATCATAGATATTTCCTCTTGCTTATTTACAAGGATTATAAACTGTTTGTCTTATAGAAATAAAAGATATGTTAAAATATCCATAATTATTTATATCAGTGTAATAAAAAAAGACACCACTTTAAAAACGATAAACTTTTTTATGATAAAATAACATCAAATCGTTTAATTATTACAAAATATTTTAATATAGAACTCATTAATTTGTACTATATATCATCAATTATGAAGATTAATCATCCAAAAATAAAAGTTTTAATATTATGGGGAATAGTCCTTTGTAGTTTTACGGGATTTTGGATTGGTCATGTTTATATTTCCAATTATCAGACTTTTGTTGCACCCCAAAATTATTTAGTGCGAGCAAAACATTATCTACAAGAAGGACAAAAAGAGAAGGCTTTACAGGAAATAGAATGGGGAATGAATACTTTTAGACCTGTAAGTTCGGAGACTTTGGCTTTTCTAATGAAAATAAAGAAAGATAATCTTGAAGAAAACAAATATAACGAATTGGAAAAGAAATATCAGATAACCATGTTACTTGAGAAGTGTAATTCTTCCGAAAATATCCAATTAGATACCCAAATATTGGACACATGCGAGATTTCTTTTCCTTCTTTGTCAAAATCTACTCAGTCTTCGGTTTTTTCCCTTTGGAAATTATTAACTCGACGAACATTGAAATGTATGCAAGGTATAAACCTATCAGGAAATCAGATACTAAACTTTTTATATTATTCGGGAGGAATTTTTTGTGGAAACTCCAACATAGGAAATACAGGAATTACAGTTGATGACGATTTGCTTATTGTTAGTGAAGGGAGTGCAGAAGGCAGTGGGGCACAGATATGGTTTCAAGGTAAAAATTATGCAGGTAATCGAAGGGGATTTTATGTGTTCATTTTAACGCCACCGCCATGTAAGGTTTTTAGAGCAGACCGATTTGATATATGGGAAAGTAGAAATGAGGCAATAAAGATGGAACAGTTTTTAGAGGAAGTTCCTGAAGGGTATATTGGTGCGTTTGCGGTAGCAGATGAGGCAACTGAAAATATGACAGACACGTTAGAACAAATTTTGTTACGCTTCGGTTTTTCAAAGCAAACTTATGACCGAAATGAATTAAAATTATTTGGTTATGGATATGCGTTTGCAGGTATTGGTGTTAAAGGTGTTAAAGAAGGAACGGCAGTTCAAAATTGGGCTAAATATGACCCGTCGAAGAAAAGTATCCCAATCGCAGTTGTAGGGATTTTGAAAGGGGGTGAAAAGAAGTGAAAACACAGGATTGGGCATATCTAAATCTTTTTCTTTTATCATTTTTGATTACATTAATTTTAGTTCCAATTTTCCGATGGTTAGCGATGAAGTTAGGTGTATATGATGTCCCTAATGAAGTTAGAAAGGTTCACAAAAAACCCATACCTTATTTAGGAGGTATATCGTTCTACATAGCCTATTTAATTGCATGCCTATTTATTGAATGGCGTTATCCTCAATATTTTGATGAAAAAATGCTAATAATCGGTATCGGTGGAACATTTATTGTATTAATGGGCGTGTTAGATGATTTAATATCCATACCTGCAAGTAAAAAATTGGTGTTTGAATTACTATTGGGAGTAATTCTCTTTTATTGGGGTTTTAAATCAACGACAATTGCACATCCTTTTGGGGGAACTATTGATATTGGTCCTCTGGCTCTGTTAATAACAGTTTTATGGATAGTGGGAGTAACCAATGCCATTAACATTGTAGATGGTCTCGATGGTCTTGCGAGTGGACTTGTGGCTATTTCCTCTATTACCATCTTTGCCATAGCCTATGCCAATAAGCAGACATTTAGTTGCTTGATTATGAGTTTCCTTTTAGGTTGCACAATCGCTTTTTTAATTTATAATTCTCACCCAGCATCTATTTTTATGGGTGATGCCGGGGCTCTTTTTTTGGGCTTTGTGTTAGGTTGTGCCACTTTAGTAGAACGGAAAAAAGGAATAACCGTTGTAGCATTAATGGTGCCTATGGTTGTATTAGCAGTTCCTTTTCTGGATACCTTTTTAAGTTTTTTGCGAAGGCTTCGGCGTTCTAAGGAGATTGGTTTTTTTACTTCAGATAAAGACTGTATATATCATCGCCTATTGCGTTTAGGTTTAACCCAACGGCAAGTAGTATTTTCTTTGTATTATTTTTCTATATGTATGGGTTTCCTTGCCTATATTACCTCATTATTGTCGTCAAGATACACTTTTCTTGTGCTTATATTAGTTTGTATGTTGACATTAATGGGGGTAATTATTCTGCATTTTATTGAGAGTATTTCTGGAGAAAAACAAAATCAAAATAATACAAAAGGGTAAAATTATACTTCTTAGATTAAGTAAACCTTAAACCCTTATATCAAATTAATTTTATTGATTTGAGAGTTGTTTCTAATTTTGAAATCTCCTGTTTTGTTAATTCCCGATGGGGAGGACGAACAAAGCCAACATCAATACCACGTAATTTGAGTGCTTGCTTAAATATCGCTAAATTTTTACCATATTGCAATACCTGGCAAAGTTTTGTTAATTGAGATTGGTATATCCAGGCTTCGGGCAACTTCCGTTTCATTACATTTTCATAGATACCCAAATAGATTTCGGGTGCGACATTTGAAGTTCCAGAAACAGCCGCCTGAACACCTGCTAAGAAAGCCTGATAACCATATTCATCTACTCCATTTATTACTGTGAAAGATGTTGGCTTCTGGAGTAGTAATTCAGAAAGATTTACCATATTCCCTGTGCTGTCTTTAATACCAACAATATTTTTATGTTTTTGTGCCAACTTAATAATGAGCGAGTTAGGTAAGAAATTTCTTGCACAGGAAGGGATATTGTAAAGCAATATAGGAATACTTGGGAACTCTGAAGCAATAGTAGAAAAATATTTATACAGAGCATCTTCGTCATAATAATAATATCCTGGTGCAACAATGCCCACAGCATAAACCTTCTTTTCAACCGCATGAGCCGTAAGTTCCATCGTTGAGTGTAAATCCAATGTTCCTGTGTGGGGAATTACCATTATTTTTGGGTTGACACATTTTAGGACACTTTCCAACAATTCTTTTCTTTCCGCAATAGTCATAACAAGCCCTTCCCCTGTTGTCCCTCCTACGAACAAACCATGAACCCCTTTATCTTGTAAAAAATGAATGAGTTTATGTAATTTGGGATGGTCAATTTCTTTGCCCCCTTTTGTAAAAGGGGTTAGATTGGCACAAATAATACCGCGTATGTTTTTTTGTTCCATTGTCTTTTTCCTTTATAAATTCTGTAAATAGGTTTGTTTAAGGGTACCTATTGGGTCCCCATGATTTAATTTCTATCGGTTGTTTTAAAAGAACCAGGGAATAAGGGTCAATATCATTGCTTACGATGATACCGGGTCCAACGCAAGAATATGCTCCTATACGTACTCCCGGCATGAACATAACATTTATTCCTGTTCGACAATAGTCGCCAAGATATGTTAAATTCCCATGATAAGGAGGAATTTCTTTGCGTTGTTTACATCGAACTTCTTTTATTTTATCATCAAACCTCCATGTAGCACTAATGGTTCCTGCTCCAATATCGACATGCGAACCTATTACACCAGATACACAGCAGGTATGGACCATAAATACAGTATCTAATGTAATACCTTCAAATTCTGCATTATGAAGTATTTTATTATTCTCACCTATAATTGAATTTTTATGAATTTTTGCAAATTCAGAAATATTTGTGTTGCTATTTACAAAAATATTTTCTTCAAGAAGTGCACCGATAGCAATATGACTATTCATCCCGAGCACAAGGTTTCCTTTTATAACAGTTCCTTTCTCAATTCTTCCTCCCTCATGTATCCATAACTTTGCATCTGGTAAAATATCTGCTCCATCATTTATGAATGCGGATTTGTCTATAATGGATACTTCCATTTTTTCGAATATATTTGACAAGGCCTTTTGATTTGCCTCAATTAAATCCCAGGGATGGTCAATATCAACTACAAAACTGTTTGCAGAGATACAGGATATTTCACACTTCCTCTCCAACATCCCATCAATAGCAGAGATTAGATTTCCTTCGGGAGCAGGCATTGCTCCAAGAGGGGCAGAACGAATAATCCCAGGTTCGTAATTAAATGCCTCTTTTAATGATTTTGTTTTTCCAATAAGAGCACCACCAAACCAAAATTCAGAAGTCTGTCTGTCAAAAACCAAGTGTTTTAATTTATTGTCTGTTCCTTTTTGTATAAATGTTGTATGCAAAGGGAAAGGTTTCTGATTAGAGACTAAAATCGAGCTCTCGTTGTGTTGTTCCTGATGTATTTTTATAAAATGAGATAAATTTTCCTGAGTAGTAGCAATATCACCATAAAGTATCAGGGTTTCCGAAGAAGAGAATATATCTAAATTGGAGCGTATTGTATCAGTAAGAGTATCATTTTCTTTACTTTTCAGAAAAGATAACCCTCTAATGTCGTGTAAAGCATGTCGAACACTTTGTTCTAAGTATCCTGTGAGTATGGTAATATCTTCAATACCTATTTCTTTGAGTTGTAAAACAAGCCTTCGAATTACGGGCGTATTTAATATAGGGAGTGTTACTTTATTTCTAACTGTGGAGAAAGGAAAAATTCCTTCTCCACAACCAGCAGCGAGTATAATGGCAGAAATCATTGCAGGTCTTTCTTTTATATAGGAAATATTATGCCTTTTAAAATAAGGCAAAACTTTTTATAGTTTCAATTTACATCTGTTGCATAGCATTTTTAAAAAAGTCCCAGATAAGTTTTGAAGCGTCGGGTTCTGGTGCTGTAGGTCCTACTATAAATTGAGGGTAAAAATTTTTTGTGCCAGGCCAGGTATGTCCACCCCCAATGATTTTATATAGAAAAACCGAAGGGACACAATTATAATTAACAACTTCTGTGTAAAATGTATCTTCTGTATTACTATCAGGTAGTTGTGTAACAATAGTTTCCCCAGAATATCCATATTGCTTTGCCCACCATTCTGCGTTTTCTTCTGCCGATAAGAATACAGGTCTTTTGCCGGGTCCTGCGTTGGTTTCCCCTCCATTAAAGGGAACCACTGGGTCGGCTGTCCCGTGGATAATTAAAACGGGAATATTTTTTTGAGGTTTTCTTTCTTCTGCATAGATTTGTGTCATACTGCCCATTACAGGAGCAATTGCAGCAAAACGCTTCGAGTAACATGCAAATGCTTGTATCATCATTCCTCCTGCAGAAGCACCCGTTGCAAAAATTTGGTTTGTTTGAATAGGGTATCGGGACAGCAAATAATCAATAAGCACCTCTAAAAATCGAGTATCTTTATTAGGTAATGGGGCTGTTTTCCATGTTCTCCATTTGCCCTGAGGATAAACCACAATAAACTTTTCTTCATCGGCGAGTTGGTTAAATCGTGTTAACTTTTCCATTCCGCGTGCGGTATCGCTAAATTGGTGGAGAGCGAGGAGTAAAGGAACAGGTGTTGTACTGTCCAGATTTGGAGGAATATGCAAGCGGTAATAGCGTGTTTCTCCATCTACTTTTATTTTTGAGTAACCTGCGTAACAAGAGGTAAATAAAAAAATAATCAATATCGAGAAAAGAGATAATGTGCTTCCTGAAATAATAAACAATCGTTTTTTCTTTTCAATCATTGTCTTTTGTCCTTTTTTGAATATATCGTTCCCAATCAATGTTATAAAAAAAGTATAATATATACAGTAATTAAAATAAACAGTTTTACTGGAAAGATAACAAATGGAACCTTCTTTATATTCTGTAAATTTAACAAGGGTAAATCAGCCCGGTAAAGTATGCCTTGAATTAAAAGGTTCTATTCTTATAATCCATAAGGAAAATTGGGTATCTAAATACTCTTTATATGTCCCTATCGAAGTTGTGAATATTGAAGAGGAAAAACATCGGAATTATAGGAAATTATGGGAGAGTATTCTTGGGTTTATGTTAGCGTTCCTTTTATGTATGCCCTTGAGTTTATGGTTTTTCTATAAACCTTTGTTTTATTCTTATGACCTCCTTTGGGCTATTCCATTAATTGCTCTTTTATTTTTTGCATTAATTGTGGGCTTTTTAGGGCTTTCCCAATTTATCAAATTAAATCCAGCGGTTAGTCTAATTTTTCATCATCGTTCACGAATGATGAAGATGTCTTTCTGGATAAAGCCCGAAATTCGAGTGGCTCTGGAGAAATTAGTATCACGAATATATGAATTAAAAAAGATATTGGAGACAGAGGACTATATTCCATTAAAAGTCTGCCCAATGTGGTTTCATTCCAAGCCATATCGCAAGGCTCTTTTAATGGGTTTGGCTGTGAGTTTTGTCCTATTTTGTATTATTACAATATTTGTTGTTTTGCAGATAGCTGGAGAATATGGGGAAAAAATCTGGTGGACATACGGTATCCTTCCCTTTCCTCCGTTCGTATCTGTTATCAGTGAGTATATTCGAAGGAGATTATTATGGGGTGTTCCTAAAGGGTTCAAAAAGGCACGGGATGCTTTTGAAAAGGAAAACTATTCAACAGCTATTGTGGAACTTCAAAAATTATTAAAAGAACAACCTGATTTAGGCATTGCTCGTTTTTTGTTAATACAACTATTGACGGAGAAAGGGGAGTATGATAACGCCTTAAAACATTGCGAAGAGTTCTATTTTCAGGAACCTTCCCTGGCAACGGAGATGAAAACAACTATTTGGTGGCTACGATGTGTAAAGGAACGAATAGAACATTCGCCCGAGCAATCACAGGATGTAAAGGACATAATTAAAGAATAAATAATAGATAAAAAGGGAAAATCTCCTTTAAGGAGGTATGTTTACCTGGTAACCAGGATTTTTGATAAAATTTAGTAAAATAATAGATATGAATTTATTTTTGAAGGATTTTTTTTTATGAAAAAGGTTGTGATTTTTGGACATAAAGGGCAATTAGGAAAAGACCTCGTTAAATTATTCCAGTCGGAATATGAAGTTGTTGGATATGATTTACCGGAATGGGATATAACCAGTCCGGATATTTATAAATTATTAGATGATTCTGCACCGGATTTGGTTATAAATTCATCAGCATATACAAATGTAGATATGGCAGAAAAAGAGATAGACAAAGCGTTTCTTGTAAATGAAATAGGTGCCCGACAAGTTGCAGATTTGGCAAATCAATGGGGAAGTCCGGTGGTCTATTACAGTACGGACTATGTTTTTGATGGAATGCAGAGGCGACCCTATCGGGAAGATGATATCCCGAACCCCCTATCGGTTTACGGTCGTTCCAAATTAGCCGGTGAGAAATCGGTTATGGATTATAATCCGAAACATTATATTTTAAGAACCGCGTGGTTATATGGTCCCGGTGGAAATAATTTTATAGAAAAAATGATTCATCTCTCAAAAACAGCGGAAAAGTTAGAAATTTCTGAGGACGAAATCGGTTCGCCTACTTATACCTGGGACCTGGCGCAAATAACAAAGAGAATGGTAGAAACACAAAAGTATGGTTTATATCATGCTGTCAATTCTGGCGAATGCTCTCGTTATCAATGGATAAAGACATGCTTTGAATACTTAAATATAAAAACCCCCATTATACCGTGTTCTCGTGCAAAATTTGTATTACCGGCTCCACGCCCCGCTTATTCTGCTATGGATAATCGGAAAATTATGGCGGTGATTGAGTGGAAAATTCCATCATGGCGTGAAGCAACCATACAATATTTACTTAGAAGAGGAGAAGAAAATAAATGAAAAAAATACTTGTTACAGGTGGTGCTGGTTTTATCGGGTCTGCATTTATTCGCAATATGTTAGATTGGTATTCGGATATTTATATAGTAAATCTTGATAAACTTACTTATGCAGGCAATCTGGATAACTTAAAATCAGTGGATACTCATCGTTATACTTTTATACATGGCGATATTGCGGATGCAGAAGTGATGGAACAATCGATAAAAGGCTGTGATGCTGTGGTAAACTTTGCGGCAGAAACACATGTAGACCGTAGTTTGATGGGAGCAAAAGATTTTCTTCGCACCAATGTAGAAGGGGTTTATCAAGTTTTACTAAGTGCAAAGAACAACAATGTTAGCAGGGTTGTTTTAGTCTCTACAGATGAAGTATATGGAAGTAGAGATGTTGGTTCTGCATTAGAAACAGATACTATTTTTCCAAGGAATCCGTATAGTGCTTCTAAAGCAGGAGGAGAACTTTTAGGAAAAGCGTTTTTTGAATCCTTTAAATTGCCTGTCCTTATTACTCGTGGATGTAATACTTATGGACCGTATCAATACCCGGAAAAAGTGCTTCCTTTATTTATTACCAACGCCCTGGAAGGTAAACCCTTACCCTTATATAAAGGAGGAGAGCATAATATTCGGGATTGGCTCTATGTAGATGACCATTGTCGTGCCATAGATTTCGTCTTACGGAAAGGAATACCCGGTGAAATTTATAATATTTCAGCAGGATTTGAAAAAGAAAACATCGAAATTACAAGAAAGGTTCTTGAACTCACAGGTAAAGATGAAAGTCTAATCCAATGGGTGCCTGACCGTCCGGGACATGACCGAAGATATTCTATGAATTCAGATAAACTCCGTAATTTAGGATGGAAACCTGAAATATCATGGGAAGAAGGTATACAAAAAACAGTGCAGTGGTATATAGAAAATGAATGGTGGTGGCGACGGATAAAAGAGGGTGAATTTAAAAAATATTATGAAGAACAATATATAAAAAGAAAAAATACATAAATAGAGGAGATTATCTTATGGCTCAGGAATGCAAAAATCAAGAACGCAATCAGTCTTTTTGTTCATGCAGTTACCCTGGTTGCTCAAGGCATGCGGTATGTTGTGAATGTCTTCAATATCATCTTAAAAAACGGCAACTACCGGGTTGTTGTTTCCCTCCAGAAGCAGAGAAAACTTATGACCGTTCCTTTGAGGCATTTGCCCGTGCGTGGGGATTAACAAAATAAATCGAAGAGTATTATAAATATGAATAAGAAATTCATTGATACATTAAAAAGCCAGAAAAAGAAAATAGTCGTTGTTGGCAGTGCTAATGTAGATATTGTAGCCAGAGTACCCCGTTTACCGAAGGAAGGTGAATCCTTTCGAGGTGAGTCTTTATCTATAGTTTTTGGAGGTAAAGGAGCCAATCAAGCCGTTTCACTTGCAAGGTTAGGTGCGGATATAAACTTTATAAGTTGTGTGGGGAAAGACCATTTTGGTAGGAGTATGAAAAAAGGTTTTAAAGATGAAGGGATACCTATAAATACGATAAAAGAAACCCCGGATGCTTTTTCTGGAACTGCATTAATTTTTGTGGATAAAGACGGGAAAAATAGTATTGTTGTAATTGCGGGAGCCAATCATGAATTGAAACCTGAAGATATAATAAGACAGGAGAAGATTTTTCAGAAAGGGGATATTTTGCTAACACAATTGGAGTTGCTCCCGGAGACTATTGAAACGGCTCTGATATTAGCCAAAAAGAACGGCATGATAACCATTGTAGATGCGGGTCCTCCACGGAATATCTCGAAGCATATTTTTCCTTATATAGATGTAATATCCCCCAATGAGACAGAGACCGAATTCCTTACGGGCATGAACCCCTCAAAGTCTGAGAACAGATTAAAATGTGCTGAAAAGTTTTTAAAGATGGGGGTGTCTTCTGTGGTTCTTAAATTAGGTTCTCAGGGTTGTTATTATAACGATGGCAAATTTGAGATTTATGCGCCCAGTTATAAAGTCCCTGTTGTGGATACTACTGCGGCAGGAGATGCATTCACATCTGCTTTGGCTTTTGCATGGGGACAGGCGGAGATTGATGAAGTGTTGGATTTTGCCAATGCTGTTGGTGCATTAGCCTGTACAAAATTTGGTGCCCAACCCTCCATGCCTCATCTGGATGAAGTGCAAAAGTTTCTAAAAAAACATAAAAAATGGAAGTAAAAGAGTATTACTTATGAGTGAAAATAAAATAAATTTAGATAAAGTGAAGTATTCTGCATCCGTAATGTGTCTTGACCTTGGGCGATTAAAAGAAGAATTTCATCTTGTTCAGAAAATAGGTATTGATGAACTCCATTTTGATATCATGGATGGCACCTTTGTGCCTAATTTAACATTGGGGTTTGATTTCATCTCTTTAGCCCGTAAATGTTGTTCATTACCCTGTTGGGCTCATTTAATGATTATGCGACCCGAACGATATATAAAACGATTGGTAGACCTCGGTTGTGCAGGTGTTATCGTCCATGTGGAGACCTGTTTACATGCTCACCGAGCAGTTAAACAAATTCGTGAATATGGACTTTCACCGGGAATAGCCGTAAATCCGATGACCCCCTTAGATGAACTGGAATATCTTTTACCAGAAGTTGACCGTGTATTAATTATGGCTGTGGACCCGGGTTATGCCGGACAAAAAATAATTCCCCAAACTTTTGAGCGAATTCAAATTCTTTCGCGAAAAATACAGTATCATAAATATCCGGTTGATATTGAGATTGACGGAAACATTACAGTGAAAAACTGTGCCAAATTTATTCGTTTAGGTGGAAATGTTTTTGTATTAGGCTCTTCCAGCATTTTTTTCGGAACTACACGAAATTATGAAGAAAGTTTCCCTCACTTCAAAAAAGAGGTGGCCGAACAAATTCATACTGTATAAATTTCTCTATTTTACCTTTTCTCTTCTCTCTTTTAATTCTCGCCAGGTGGTTAATATAATCTTTTCATTTTCTAAAAATTTCTTAAATTCGGGGTTCATCATTATTAAATAGTCCCCTTTTCGTGTAGTAGAAGATTGCGTAAAATAAGGAAATTCTTCTGTTGGTATAGCACAATGCAAAATAACCTCTGTAACACCGGGTTTCATTTCATGAAGGGCTTTTGTCAAGGGTTCAAACTTATCCTCCGTTTTCCAATCATAGGTAAAAGTTAAAACATCATCTACAACAGGAAGCCCTCCTTCCCAGATTTTTTTCGCCCACGAATAAATTATTTCTTTGGGCATGGGTAATTCTTGTTGCAAATATTGCATGTGTCCTCCCGGAAAAAGAACAGGAATTTGTTTCTCTATACCTAAATTAATATATTTCTCCATAAATTTTAAACTGGAAAACAATGTTCCCATGTGTGAATCTAAATGGGTAGGTTTTATTCCCATTTTTTCAGCAAGAGCCAGTTGGGCTCGAATTTCTCTATCCACTTCTTCCGGTGAAGCATTCGCTACAACATTTTTAACATCGCCCCACATATAACCTGTTTCATCTACTAATCCAGGAACTTGTTGGAAACCAGAAACAGGTCCCCACCGATAATTATCCCACTCTGAAGTTAATGTCAGGTGAAGTCCTGCATCCCACTGTGGATTTTTCTTCCATTCTTTTACAAATTGCTCAACCCATGCACAGGGCATCATAATACTACAAGAGGTAGCTACCCCTTTTGTAAAGGCTTCAAATGTTGCTTTGTTTGCTCCAAGACATAGACCTACATCATCAATATGAAAGATAACTACGCGACTTCCTTTTTCCCAGCCTAATCGTTCTGCATAAGGTACTTCCTCATCTGAAAAAACATGGATGGCAACGAATGAAAATAACATTAATGAGATGAAAAATAAATTTTTGTTCATAAAAAACCCTTTCTATATTGAAAAACACATGACAAAAGTGGGAAAATATTAAAAATATTATACTTGTTTTACATTTGAAAAGACAATTACAATTATTACAATAGCAGAAAATTATAAGATTATATGAAAAATATTAGGCGAAATTTATAAGGTATTAATTTCATGAGAAAAACTTTACAAGATTATAATGTTTCGCCCGGTTCAAAAATAGATGCGGATGCGGTATGTGTACAATGCGGAACTGTTAATCCGGAAGGAACATTAATTTGCAGAACTTGTGGTAATAATCTGCGTGACCAGCGTAGATTGCGTTTGCAGGCGGAGGAGCAGTTACTGGCAGGTGAAGAAACTTTACCCAGTCCACGAAAAATTGTATTGGGAATTATTGCGGTTATCGGGACGATACTTATTATTATCGCTGGAATTAATGCAGATAGGATTATGCTTTGGCTGGTAAGTAGTGGTAGCGAGTATACAACAGAAAATCCGTGGTCAGGAGAATTGGGCAATCAGTTATCTATTATGGTAGAAGATTTAAGATTGCAGGTTTTAGCAAGTAATCAGATTTATAATGCGATACGACAACCCATCAATACAGAAAATCCTGAGGGAATTTTTGTTATTGCGATTCGCAATGCAGAAGAAGATATCGTTCCTGTGGGTAAAGCAATGGTTAAAAGTAAAGGAGATAATTATTTGTTTACCGCATTGCTTGATAATGGTGCTCAGGTGCGTGGAGTTGCTCAAAAGCAGGAGCAGAAATTGGTCGCCTATTGGGATAAGGCTTCCTGTGAGTGGAATGGACAAAAAGGCTCTGCCTCTGGAATTGTTTCTAAAAGAGATGATGGAAGGTATGAGGGATATGGAGGAACAGATTTAACTAATGAAAACTTTGGATTTTACGCTTTTAAGTTGCCTTAATCTTTTCGTTCCTTAATAATTTTCATTCAAATCTAATTTATTCTTAAGTATTATTAGTAATGAAGGGTTTAATTTTATGTTTAAAATCTTTTCAAATCTTAAACAAAAACTACAAAAGACAAGAAGTGTTCTAACGGATGGTATAAAAAATCTTTTTTCTTTATATCCAAAAATTAATGATGATGTTTATAATTCTCTGGAAGAACTGCTTATAGAAGCGGACTTGGGAGTAAATACAAGTTTGTTTTTAATAGAGCGACTAAAAGAGGAGGTTAAGAAACAGGGAATAACAGAAGCGGAACAAATTATGCCTCTATTAAAAACAATTATGTTGGAGATATTAAAAACAGGAGAACACGAAATAAATTGGAATGCAGAGCCGCAGCCCCATGTTACTTTAATTGTAGGTGTAAATGGCTCCGGAAAAACTACTACTGCGGGGAAAATTTCCGCTCAATTGGTTAAAGAAAACAAAAAAGTAATTTTAGCCGCAGGGGATACTTTCCGTGCAGCCGCAGGAGAACAATTAGAAATTTGGAGCCAACGTAGTGGTGCCGATTTAATACGACATCAAGAAGGAGCAGATCCTGCAGCTGTAGCGTATGATGCTGTAGATGCAGGTATTGCACGAAAGGCTCAAAATGTAATTATTGATACTGCTGGAAGATTACATACCAAAGTAAATCTGATGGAAGAATTAAAAAAAGTCTACCGTGTTATTAAGAAACGGATGCCAGAAGCCCCTCATGAGGTTCTTTTAGTCCTCGATGCGACAACAGGGCAAAATGCTTTGCAACAGGCACGAATTTTTACAGAGGCTCTGAATATAACAGGGATTGTCCTTACAAAATTAGATGGCACGGCGAAAGGAGGAATGATATTTGGTATTCAGAAGGAGCTAAACATTCCTATAAAATTAATTGGAGTTGGAGAAGGAGTTGAAGATTTACAGCCTTTTGACCCGAATTCATTTGTTGATGCTTTGTTTAATTGAAAATTTTGAATTATTATGGGCCCATATCCAGACAACATCTACAAAATTGCTTTAGAAATACAGAAATGCCGATTTTGTGATAACAAACTGCCTTTAGGTGCTAATCCTGTTTTACGTGTAGGAGAACGGTTATCTCCCATACTTATTGTGGGTCAGGCGCCAGGATTAAAAGTCCATAAAACAGGATTACCATGGAATGATCCCAGTGGTGATAAACTTCGCTTGTGGTTAAATGTATCGCGAGAGCAATTTTATGATACACGCTATTTTACAATTATTCCTACAGGATTTTGCTATCCCGGTCGTGATGTAAGAGGTGGCGATTTACCTCCGCGGGAAGAATGTATTGATTTATGGTGGAGCCAACTTTTACCGTTAACATATCCTTTTGAACTAATCTTGTTAGTAGGACGCTATGCACAACGATTATTCCTGAATGAAAGATTACCTGCTACCTTAACAGAAACAATTCGATTATGGAAAAATTTCTATCCGCCTGCAATTGTCTGTCCCCATCCGTCTTTTCGTAATAATCTTTGGCTAAAGAAAAATAAAGAGTTTATCAGCGAGGTGGTGCCTTTTATTCGGGAAAAGGTTCATTTTTTAATGCAACAAGTAAATGCAAGAGAATTTGAAATTTAAACTGAAAAGTGATATAAATAAATATGTTTCTATACAACAAAAAGAAACAAAAAACTTAAACTTAAACAAGAAAGGGCAACATATGAAGAAACAATTATTTCTGTTCGCTGTGGTAATGGCAACAGTTTGTGTATCACTAATCATCCTTGGTTGTCAAACTGCAAAGAAGGTATCGCCAGAGGAAGCGGTAACTGCTCAGGTTAACAAATTTGTGGAAGCAATGAAAGCGAAAAATTTAGATGGTGTTATGGCCATTTTCTCTGAAAAATTTGAACACTATGAATGGGGTGATAAAGCAGGTGCTCGTGAATTTTTACAGCAAGCCATTGATGTGGGTTATTTAGATGGTTTAGAGATTGATTTAAGCAAAATGCAAATTAAATTAGAAGGCTCAACCGCTACTGTATATCCGATAGATATTAAAGGGAACTTTGGTTCTACTACGGTTGAACTGGTTTTTACCAATGAAAATGGTAATTGGCTGGTTACAGGTTTAGACGCAAGCGATATATAATCGAATATAATATCTTTGCAAATTAAATTGTAATGTAGTTTTTATATAGAAGGCAAGAGGGACTACGGCATTCAGGTGGAGTGTCGTAGTTCCGTTTTTATAATGTAGATAAATATCATTATTTTAATAGTCTATGATTTAATGTGTGTATAAAGGAGTAAGGAAGTGAGTAATCAAGAGAAGGTTTTCTTTTATATCGATGAGAATTGGAACCGTTTTATAGATGATTTGAAGGAGTTTGTAGCCATTCCTTCCATATCCACTTTACCGAATTATAAAGGAGATGTGTTGCGAACCGCTCAATGGCTGGAACGCTATTTCCAGAGACTAAATTTTAATCGCGTTGAAATAATAGAAACGGGTGGACATCCATTCGTTTTTGCTGAATATAAAGGACCCAATCCCCTTCTTACACTCCTTATCTATGGGCATTATGATGTACAACCTGTAGACCCTGAAAATGAATGGGATACAAAACCCTTTCAACCGACTATTAAGGGAGATTGTATGTATGGAAGAGGTGTTTCGGATATGAAAGCCCAATTGCTGGCACAGATGTTTGCCACACAAGCATGGTTGGAAAACAATTCACTTCCTATTCATTTGAAGTATATTATCGAAGGGGAAGAAGAAATTGGTTCACCCAGTATGCAAAGTTTTTTAAAGAAGTATAAAGAATTATTAAAATCGGATGTTGCTATTAATTGTGATGCGGGTGTTTTTTCTCCGGATATTCCTTCTGTAACTTATGGGCTTCGTGGACTTACCTATTTTGAATTGGAGTTAAAAGGACCTAAACAGGATTTGCATAGTGGTTTATATGGTGGAACTATACGAAACCCGATACATGTCTTGTGTGAATTGATAGCTAAAATGCATGATGAAAAGGGCAAGGTTACTCTTCCTTATTTTTATGATAAAGTAAAACCTTTAACAGATGAGGAACGAAGCTTATTATCCCAGATACCCCATTCGGATGAGGAATGGAAAAAAACAGTAGGAATGTCAACACTTTATGGTGAAGCAGGATATAGCACTATAGAACGCGTAGGAGCAAGACCTACTCTGGAAATTAATGGGATTATTGGCGGTTTTACAGGTGAAGGGGCTAAAACCGTATTACCATCAAAAGCAAGGGCTAAAATTTCTATGCGATTAGTTCCAGACCAGGAACCCGAAAAGATGGAAGAATATCTCCGTGAGTTCCTGCAACAACATTGTCCCTCAGAGATGGAGTGGAATTTATCCCTTCATTCCTGTTCTCCACCTGCATTGATGAATTTGAAATCTCCATATATGCAGTCTGCAATAACTGCTCTTACCGAAGAATTCGGACGAGCACCTCTATTTCGAAGAGAAGGTGGTAGCGTGCCTGTGGTGGCATGGTTGCAACAAATCCTCGGGCTGGATTCGATTATGTTAGGTTTTGCATTACCCGATGATGGGATACATGGTCCTAATGAACATCAAAATTTGCCCCTATTAAAGAAAGGCATTCGAGTTCATTGCCGTTTTTATGAAGAATTGTTAAAAGGTAAGTCATACGAGAAATGAAATCAAAAGAAACAATTACAATTTG
>Ga0116168_1000249_pt1 | contig 56680 bp, 45 predicted proteins | sample AD_UKC129_MetaG_FD_89795 | JGI IMG/M metagenome (GOLD analysis project Ga0116168, IMG submission 89795) | Active sludge microbial communities of municipal wastewater-treating anaerobic digesters from Canada - AD_UKC129_MetaG | ecosystem: Engineered > Bioreactor > Anaerobic > Digestate | place... | reverse complement strand
CCGCTTCGTCCACGCGCTGCGGCTGGTCCCAAACGGCGGGACACAGCCGCGCTCCGGGCGCTGTTCGCGCGAACTCCTGCGGCAAACAGCGGATGCTCAACCCCCGCGTCAATCGTCAATCGTAAATCGTAAATCCCCGGGACGTTGATGTCATTGGGACGTCCGACTTCTTGACACCGGGTCGAAAGGGTGGGCCGGGCAATCGCAGAATTGCGGAGTCTTCCTCTTTTTCGTCACACGTGTGCGGATTTGCGGCGCGGTCGCCGGGTTCCGGTCCGTGGCATATAAGCTGCACAGCCGTGGCCACACACGTGCCAAAATATGTAAGACAGTTCAGGGAAGTCATGTGTCGCCGATCCGCCCGGCGTCCAGGGTAACCCGCCTTTCAATGCCGATTATGAACACTCCGACGAACTCAACTCCCAAGGATTCTTCGTCCCCTTCGAAGCCCGGTTTTGCGCCGTGGCAGAAACTGAAGGGCAAACGCGTCGCCTACTTGACGTTACCGTTGCTGGTCATGGCGACGATCGTCGAGTTCGTCATCCTGACCACTGGGTGGAAGTACCAGCAGATGGTGTGTCTGCCGCAGGGCATGGGCGTCACCTTTTTCGGTATCGGCCCCATCGGCGCCACGATTCTCGCGGTGGAACTGCTGAAACTGCCGCTGGCCATCTGGACGTCGTCCCGGCAGGGCTGGCAGAAGGGTTTCATGCTCCTGGTCGGTCTGCCCCTGATCTGTCTGCTGACGTTCCAGCTCGTCAAGGACATGGCCGTTTACGAAATGACGGTCGCGATGAAGCCGGCCAGTGAATACCTCGAGAAGGCGTCGGCGGAGGAAGTCCGGATTCGCCAGTTGAACGGCGAACTGGCCGCGATCGAGCAGAAGAAAGCCGAGCGCGAGCGCCGGCTGGCCGAGTTGACCACCCTCCAGGCGAAGGCGAAGGCCGACATCGAAGAAGCGCTCAAGCACAACGAGGCCGTCCGCCAGGACGCCATCACGCTGACCGAGTATCAGAAGAAGGAGTTGTCCGAAGTGGAGGCCCGCCAGGCGGCCATCATCAAACAGTTCAACGCCGACACCGAAGCGATCAACAAGGCCATCGCCGAGTTGCGCGCGCGGCGTGAAGTCGAGGTCGAGCGCGCGAGCAAGTGGAATGCGGAGGAAGCCCGCATCGAGAACGATTACAAGGCGAAGATGGCCGAGTACAAAAACAAACTGGCGGCGTATGAAAAAGCCAGGGCGGAATACGAGAGCGCGAACTTTCTGAAGCGCCAGCTCATGAGCGAGCCCGTGCACCCCGGTGTCCCGCCGGAACGCGAGACCAACACCATTCTCAAACCGGCGTCGATCGCCGAGATCGACGCCCAGATCCAGGCCAGGGAGGCCGAACTGACCGCCGTGAACAACCGCCGGCGACAGGCCGTCGCCCAGGTGGCGGAGGACGCCCGCCGGTTGCGCGAGGAGTTCGATCGCCGTTCGAGCGCGCGCCGCGAGGAGACCGACAAGAAACGCGAGGAACTGCTTGCCGCGTTGACGGCGTCCAGCGAGAAATGGAAGGCCGAGCAGGAGGCGCTCGACCAGGAAGTGGCCGCCGCGCTGAAGAACGTGGACGGCATTCGGACCCAGATCGATGCCCACCGCAAGAAGGCGGAGGAGTATTACGAGGCTCGCGAAGCCGCCATCCGCAACACCCAGGTGCACCGGATTGCGACCACGGTTGAAATCGTGCGCGGCCTCATCATGGGCGAGCGGCCCATGTCGGTCACCGCGAGTGCCAAGGAGCGGGGCGACATCCTGACGGACCAGATCAGCATGGTGCGCATCTGGGTGTACCCGGTGCTGGCGTTCATCGTGGCGTTCCTGCCGACGCTGATGGTGGAGATCGGTTTTTCAACGGTGTTCAAACCGGAAGCGCAGCGTCCCGCCCATCGGCTGGGCTTCCTCGGGCGCCGGATGCATTGGCTGTACACGCGCGCCGGGCGCTTCAAGATCCTTCGGGCCGAACGGCTCGCCCGCGAGGCATCGACCGCTATCGCCGCGCGCGAGGAGGAAGTCGCCCGCATCCGGGCCGACGCGGAACGGGCGCTGGCCGAAAAGGAGTCTGAACTCCAGGCGGCGCGCGAGGCGATTCAGACGACGGCTCAGCAGTTCCAGGAAGAGGCAAAGAGACGCGAGGAGGAATGGGTGGCCAAGCTCGCCGGCATGGCGGACTCGCTCAATCGCGCCATCGTCGAGAAGGACGCTCTGAAGGACCTGCAACGGTCCGAGATTGAGCGGCAGGTGCAGATGCGCCAGCACGCGTGGTCGGATCGCATCAACCAGTTGCGCCAGGAACTGGACGACCAGCGCGCGGCGGCCGAAGCCGAGCGCACCGCGTTGATGCAGGAGCATCATCGCCGGCTGATGGAAGTGACGGAGGACAGCAAGAAGCAGGTGATGGAGGCCCGCCGGCAGATGGCCGAGGCCGAGCTCGCCGCGGTGGAGAAGACCACGCGGCTCTCCAACGAATTGAAAGAAGCGATTCGCGCCCGCGACGCTGCCGAAGCGCAGTTGAAGCAGCAGGCGGATTCGTTGTCGATGCAGGTGGCGCAGGCGCGCGAGGACGCGGCGCGTGAACTGGAGAAGGCCGCCCGCCAGGAGAAGATCCGCCTGGAACGGCAGCAGGCCGAGTTTGAGAAGGCGTTGCGCGAGCGCGAGGAGGAATTCGAGCGCCGGCTGCGGCAGCGCGAGCAGGAGCTGACGCTGAACTTTGAAGGGCGGCTGGCCGAGGAGAAGAGCCGGGCCGAGCAGCAATCGCGGGTTCGCGAGGCCGAGCTCGAGCGCCAGTTCGAGGCGCGCATCAAGGAACTCGAGGGCCATTGGAGCCGCGAAGCGCAGCAGCGCGATGAAGTGGCGGAGATCCGCCTCAAGCAGCGCGAAGCGCAATTGCAGGCGCAGGCCGATGCGCGGCTGCGCGCGGTGCAGTCCCAGTCCGAGGAACAGTTGCGCCGCCGCGAGATGGAATTCGAGCGCCAGTTGGACGCCCGGACCCGTGAGGCCGAGGCCCGCCTGCGGGAACAGCTCCAGGAGCGGGAACTCGTGTTCCACACGCGGCTGAAGCAGCGCGAGCAGGAATTGACCGCAAAAGCGGCCGCGCGCGAAACCGAATTGCAGAAGCAGTTCGCGTCCGACCTGCGCGCCCGCGAAGAGGAACTCGAACGCCAGGCCGAGTCGCGCGTCCGCGCCGTCGAAGCCCGGTTTGCGCACGATGCCCAGCAGCGCGAGGAAGCGTTCGAGGTCAAGCTACGCCAGCGGGAGCAGGAATTGCAGTCGCGGTTTGAAGCCGCGCAGGAAACGCTTCGCGCCCAGCGCGAACAGGAGATGCGCCGGCACGAGGCGCAACTGGTTGAGGCGCGCCGGCGCGAAGAGGAACTGGTGTCACGGCTTGTGGCCGAGGCCGAGGCCCATCGGCTCGCGCAATCCGAACTGGAAATGACGCGCAGCACGATCGAGCCGTTGAAAGCGATGCTGGCCCGGACCGAAAAGGAACGGGACGAAGCGCGGCAGGCGGCGATCGCCGGCGACCGCGAAGTGCAGGAGCTCAAAAAGAAGCTGATGGACGCGTCGTCGCTCCTGAACGGCTGGCGCAACGGCAAACGCCCGGCCGGTGTCTGATCCGGCGCGTGGGACTGTTGCCCGCAACGCAACGGTCATTTCTTCGCCAGCAGCACCGTGTTGATGGAAGCCGGGAGGGTGTGCGCCTGCGGCGGCGGAAAGCCGGCCTGTGCCAGCATGCCCGAATATTCATCGAACGTGTAGGCGTCGCCCTCGGGCGTGGTGGCCAGCATGACCAGGCTGAAGCCCGCGGCGGCGGGCGGCGTCACGCGATCCGGGTTCGGAACGAATTCGACGATTGCCAGCCTCCCGCCTGGACGCAACGTCGCGTGGGCTTTCTTCATGAACCGCACGCAATCCGCCGCGCTGAAGTGATGCAGGAAATTCGGCGCCAGGATTGCTTCGTAATCCGTGCCCCAGTCCACTTCGAACGCGTTTCCCGGCAGCGTCTGAAACCGGTCGGCGATGCCGGCGGCGCGCGCGTTCTCCCGGGTCAACTCCAGCACCGGCGCCCAATCCAGCGCGATCAACTGCGCTTTCGGATATCTCTTCGCGACCGCAATCCCCCAGTTGCCGTGGCTGGCCGACACGTCCAGCACCTTCGCGGGGCGAGCGGGATCGAGCGCGAGCAGTTCGGCGAGCCCATCGGCGGCGCGGACCATGATGCCGCCCATGGCCCGGGCGAAGGTCAGCCACATCGGATGTTCGGGAGCGATGCTGCCGCGGTGCGGATCGGCGGTGCCGCCCTTGCGCACCGATTCGGTGAGACGCCGGAATGCGCCTTCCAGATGGTCGGCAAGGAGGAATTCCATCGCGCCGCCGGCGTAGGCGGGCGATTTGCGGTTCAGAAAGACGGCGCTGTCCTGCGTGAGCGCATATCGCGAATCCGATTTTGTGATGAAGCCCAGGACGGTCATGTAGTCGCACAGGATGCGGAGGCCGCGCGGCGCGGCGTTGCAGTGCCTGGCGATTTCGTCGGCGGTCAACGGCCCGTCCGCCAGGGCGGTGAAGACATCCAGCTCAATCGCCGCCCGGAGGGCGGCGGTGTCCTGGTAAGCGGTGGCAATTTGAAAAAACGGTCCGGTGACGGTTGAGAAGGTGTGGTCATCCCTTCCCATTACAGGAAAGGGCTTTTCTTTTCAATCGAATGACGCGCTTGAACCGCGAAGAACGCGAATCATGACGGAGCGCGGCTGTCCTCAGCCGCAGCACGTGGACGAAGCCGGCGACTCGGAGTTCCGCACGCGCGCCGCCGTCAGCCGGCTAAGCGGTTTTCCCATGAGGCGCCATGAATGTGTGGAACTGGCGGCGAGGACGCCTGCGCTACGCCGCAAGCCGTTGTCGTAACGTCGTCTTCGCGGTCTTCGCGGCTTCGCGTGAGTCGAGCCGTTTGAGCTGAACGATGAAATACTGAAACGCTGAAAGGAACGGCTGACGGCGACGGCGTTCGACCGCGAATGGACGCGGATTGTTATGGCGTTGCCGTTGTTGTTTGCCGTTAGGCTGCTCTCTGTACTTCTGTGCCGCTCTGGTGAAGCAGCCTTGTAACGCCCTTACAGGGCATGGGTTGTTTTGGGGTGGTACCCAGGGCGTTGCCCCGGGGCTGTCGGGTGGGTGGGCCTTCAGCCCGACAGCGATACGGAAAAGCTGGGATCAGGATTCGCGCAATTCGCGTCAAGCCGTGGCTGTGGGCCGTTTTCGTGCACGTTCGCGTCTTTCGTGGTTGACTCGATGGTAAGATCACCTGGCGGCGGCGACGCCGCTGGAACCCGCAGGAAGACGCCTATGCTACGAGGAAGGTGCAGCGATCTTTCGGGGAAAGAGGCTGGGATTGGGAGGGGAAAATGGGGTGGCCAACGGGACTCGAACCCGCAACAACCAGAACCACAATCTGGGGCTCTACCATTGAGCTATAGCCACCAGCCAGGCGCTCAAACTAGTTTTCCGGCACTCAACCGTCAAGTTCACGGATGAAACCCTGGATGAAAGCCGAAGCCCGAGGGCCGAAATCCGAAGGAAAGCCGAAGACTGAAGTCCGAAGTCCGGATGGGGAGAATTCGGGTTTTGGACTTCGGATTTGTTTCGGATTTCGAACCTCGGATTTCGAACCTCGGATTTCGGATTTGGATAAGGGGCACCTCCCCTCCCTTTGCCCTCTCCTCCATTCTGCGAATGGAGGAGAGGGAGTAAGGCAGTCGTGACTTCGCGCGCCACAGGAGGAGGATGACTGTTGGGCGTTGGATTCGATGTTGGATGTTTTCCGCTCCCGTCCCCTTCTTCTTGGCTTTACCCACGTCGTTTTTCTTCCAGAATCGGCGCATGGTCACTCTCGAAACGAGCAAACCGTTCCACATCCTGGACGAGACCGAGCTGCAGGTGCTCCGCCAGATCGCGAGTGAACGGCGGTTTGCCCGGGGACAACAGATCTTCAGGGAAGGCGACGTCGGCGACGGCATTTACGTGGTGAAAGAAGGACTGGTTGAAATTTCCGTGAATGTCGGGGCGGATTCGACGCGCGTATTTGGGCAGGTGTCGCCCGGGGAAATGTTCGGCGAAATGGCGGTGCTCGAGCTCAAGCCGCGCTCGGCCACCGCCACTGCCGTCCAGGACACCGTGGTGTATTTCATCCCGCGCGACGAGTTGCTGGTCATGGTGCGCCGGTCGGCCGCACTGTCGCTCGAACTGCTGCGCGAAATCAGCCAGCGCCTGCGCGATTTCAACCAGCGGTATATCCAGGAAACGCTTCAGACCGAGCGGCTGGCCGTGGTCGGCCGGTTCGCCCGAACGATCGTCCACGACCTGAAGAACCCGCTTAACGTGATCAGTCTCACGGCGGAGATGGCCGCCATGGAGAAGGCCTCGCCCGAGACGCGGAAGAAGGCCGCCGTCACCATCCGCAAACAGGTGGATCGCGTGAGCGAAATGATCAGCGAGATCCTCGCCTTCACCCAGGGCACGCCCGTGCAAATGATCCTTGCGGCGGTGGACTACGGCGACTTCATCCGGCACGTCGTCGAGGAATTAAAGCCGGATGTGGAATTGCGACATTCAAGACTCGTGGTGGAAAGCGTGGCCGAGGCGCAGGTGCCGATGGATCCGAAGCGATTGCGCCGCGTGTTTTTCAACCTGGTGCACAATGCAACCGACGCGATGCCGGAAGGCGGCACTGTTACCATCCGGTCTCAGGTGAACGGAAAGGAACTGGTGACGGAGATCGAGGACACGGGTCCGGGCATTGCACCGGAGATGGCGGGCAAACTGTTCCAGGCGTTTGCCACGTTCGGCAAAGCCCACGGCACCGGCCTGGGACTGTCGATCTGCAAGAAGATTGTCGAGGATCATCGCGGGCGGATCTGGGCGCGGACCGAGCCCGGCCGCGGCGCGATCTTCGCCTTCGCCCTGCCGCTGGATCCACGGAAAGGAAGCTGAGTTGAACCGGATCCGTTTACTTCCCGAGCAGGTCGCCAATCAGATCGCCGCGGGCGAGGTGGTGGAACGCCCCGCCAGCGCGGTGAAGGAGCTGGTTGAGAACGCGCTCGACGCGGAGGCGACGCGGATCATGGTGGAAATCCAGGCGGGCGGGCGCAGCCTGGTGCGGGTGACGGACGACGGTGTGGGGATGAGCCGCGACGACGCGCTGCTGTGTCTGGAGCGCCACGCGACGAGCAAGATCCGGAAGGCGGAGGACCTGGCGGCGATTGCGACGATGGGGTTTCGCGGGGAGGCGTTGCCGAGCATTGCGAGCGTGAGCCGGTTCACGCTCACGACGCGGGAGCGGGACAGCGATTCGCCCGAGGGCACGCAGGTGGTGATCAGCGGCGGGAAGATTGTCGAGGTCAAGGCGGCCGGCACCGCGCCGGGCACCGTGGTCGAGGTCAGACAGCTCTTTTTCAATCTGCCCGCGCGACGGAAGTTCCTGCGCACGGAGGAGACTGAGGCGGCGCATGTGCAACATTACCTGACCCTGGCGGCGCTGGCGCATCCGCACGTGGCGTTCACCTTTGTGAAAGACGGGCGCATCGTGTGGCAGTTGCCGGCGGTGAAACCGGGCACGGACACCGCGGGGCGGCTCGCCGCGTTGCGCGAGCGCATGCGCGGCATCCAGGGCGGCGAGCAGAGATTGCTGGCGGTGGATTTCGCCGGCGAGCTTGGCGGCGCCTCCGCCGATGCGGACCCGCCTTCGCGCGCTTCGTCGCTGCACGTGTGGGGATTGATCGGCGCGCCGGGCGTGTCGCGCGCGACGCGGGAGGACCAGCATGTTTTCGTGAACCGGCGTCCGGTGGAGAATCGCGGTCTGAACTTCGCCCTGCTCGAAGGTTATCACACGGCGCTGATGAAGGGGCGTTACCCGGTCTGCTGCCTGTTCATCGAGATCGATCCCGGCGAGGTGGACGTGAACATTCATCCGTCCAAGCGCGAGGTGAAGTTCCATCGTGAAGCCGAAGTGCGGCGGATGGTGGCGCAGGCGGTTCGGGAGACGCTGTTGAAGTTTCATTCGGGCGAACCCGATCCTCGCAGGACGGAAAAGGCGTTCGCGCCCGCGCCGGCAGTTCCGGAACAGCCGGCACCGGTCGCGGTGAGCGCGCGCCAGGCCGCGTTGCCGCATTTGCCGGAGCCGCCCATCCCGGTTGCACCGGCGAGATCGGAACAGCGCGCGCTGCCCATGGGTTTTCAGCGACCGGTTGCGCCCGCGGCCGGTCCGGCGCCGGGGCCGACGGCTCAGCCTTCTGCGCCGCCGAGGGAATCCGCGCGGGCGGCTTCAGCGCCAACCGACGCCTTGCCTCCTTCGGAGCTGCTCCCGCTGCTGAGCGTGCCGCTGCGATTGGTGGGTGTCGTGGGGAAGCTGTATGTCGTGCTCGAGTCCGATCGCGGGCTGGTTCTGCTCGACCAACACGCCGCGCACGAGCGGATCCTGTACGAGCAGATGCTGAACCGGCTGGAGCAGAACCAGCAGGCGCCGTCGCAGCGATTGCTCCTGCCGGAGACGATCGAGGTGTCGATTCGCGACGCGGGTTTCCTGCGCGACCAACTGCCCGTGCTGACGCGGCTGGGCGTGGGATTGAGCGAGTTCGGGGAGCGGACGTTTCTCCTGGACGCGTTGCCGCCGTTTGTGAAGGTGAGCGAGCCGCGGCGGTTTGTGCTGGAGCTGGTGGATCAGTTGAAGGCGGCGGGGCAGGACGTGAACACGCTGCGGCTGGGAGAGGACGTGGTGGCGAAAACGGTTTGCCGTCATGCGGTGAAGGCGAACGACCCGCTGGCGGGGCCGGAACTGGAGAAACTGATCGAGGATCTGCGCCGGTGCGCCATGCCGTACACGTGTCCGCACGGCCGGCCGACGCTGATCGAAATGAACTTCCGCGAACTCGAAAAGAAGTTCGGTCGGGTGCAGTGAATGGCGTCGCGGTTCAGGAATCGACGAGGAGGATCGGGGGCCTGGTGACGATGAGGCTCCGGGCTTGAACCCGGAGGAGGATCGCCGCCCGTCGCCGCACTGCTGCTAATAGCCGGTAAAGACCAGTGCCCCCGGCATCCAGGTCGACTCTTCATAGAGCGAACCGTTCAACCTGCACCGCAGAGGGCGAGGCCTGTCCTTCAGCAACGCCGCGCCTTCTTCCGGCGTGATCAATTTGAGCGTGCTGTCCGCGAAAAGGCGTCCCCGGGTAACCGTCTGGAGCAGGTAATAGGTCTTGCCGGGTTCGGCGCTTAACGTGATCCGGCTGGACCGGCTGGAGATGACGGTCCGCCCCGGAGGCCGTTCCCAGCACAGGTAACCGCCCGGCGCGGTGCTGCCCACGATGCGCTTGTCGTCAGCGACATCCACATGCGCCCGCGATTCGGACTCGGCTGCGCGGATGACGTAGATGCGGCTGCGGGAGGCGTCCCGGAGTTCTGTGGACGGATCCGGAAGCCGAACGTATTGCCAGGTGGAGGAACAACCCGTGAGGGCGACGACGCCCGTGAGGAGCAGAGCAGTTCTTGCAAAATTCATAACCGGCCCTTTCCGGGCGCAACCCTATCAGCATTAACCGGGCTCTCAAGGAAAAATTCCCCGAAGATCGAATCAGAAAAAGGCTTTACAGACGGCGTTTTCGAGCCAGTGTTTGTTCGCTCGCAAAAGACGCGATGCATTTGAGGAAGTCATGAAAACAAGGCTCATCATCATGCTGTCCGCGGCGCTGGCCGCGTCATCGAGAAATGGCTCACCAAAGAGCCGATGAGCTGACGGAGCAGGTGGTGGCGGACATTCTGGCGAAGTACGGGAAATAAGTCTGAATCATGAGGCCTTACGTGATTTGTCACATGTGCACGAGCCTGGACGGCCGGATCCTGGGCAACCGGTGGGGCAAGCTTCCGGGCTACAAGCACGAGAGCGAACTGTTCGAGACCACGGCGGCCAGCTTCGGCATCGGCGCCTGGCTCGTGGGCACGACGACCATGGACGAGTTCGACGGGCCGAAGCGGCCGCTGCCGAGGGCGCCGAGGAACTTCAAGCGGGGAGACTACATAGCCCGACCGGACGCAAAGACGCTGGGGATCGGGGCCGACGCGAAAGGCGTCCTTCGGTTTCAGACCGACGAGGTGGGCGGCGATCATGTAGTGTTGCTGGTGACCGAGCGCGTCAGCAACGATTACCTGGCACATCTCCAGGCGGCCGGGGTGTCGTACCTGTTCTGCGGGAAGAAGGAGATCGACCTGCACACGGCGCTTCGGAAGCTCGCGAAGGGGTTCAAGCTGCGCAAGCTGATGCTACAGGGCGGCGGGAAGTTCAATGGCGCCATGCTCAAAGCGGGCCTGGTGGACGAGATCAGCCATATCACTGTGCCTGTTGTGGATGGCGGGGTCGGAGTGACGGGGATGTTCGATATTCCGGGGCCGCCGCCGCGCCGGGCCGCCGCGACACTGCGTCTGATGTCACAACGGGTGCTCCGCGGAGGCGCGATCTGGGCGCGTTACCGCGTTGTTGTGCGTCACACGCGCTGAAGCGCATTGAGCCCGCCGCGCGTTCGGGACCTGCTTCGTGATGGAATCGCTTCAGGATTTCCAGGGACAAGGCGGGGCCGCTGATCCGGGCGAGCGGCTGCGGCATCGGTTGTGCTCCGGGATTCCAGAACCCGCGTTCGCGTACTGGAATCGACCGCTCCCGGTCGGTTTCCGGCGTGCTTGGCGCGGAGGCGGCCGGCGATGATTCGACGCGCGTGCCGGGAAGCGGCACGAGCAGAATCCCGTAGCAATGCGCATTTGCTTCGCCTGTCGATACAGCGTATGAATGGCATAGCATGCCCGGCAAACTGAACTTGAACGCGTTGCTGTCTGCACTGCCGATCCGGCCGATCACCGCGCTTTTATTCCTGACGGGCTTCAGTGTGGCTGCGCAAAATTTGCAGGAGACGCAACGGCAATTTTTGCGCGGTGAATACGAGGAAGCCATCCGGGCGGCGGAAAAACGCGTCTCCATCGGGAGCTCGGCGGATTGGTACATCCTCCTGGTCAAAGCGCGCATGGCTGTCGGCCAGTACAACGAGGCGTTCACCAACACGATCGAGGGGCTCGACTATTACTCCGACGACATCCGGATGCTGTTGACGGCGCGGGAGGCGTTTCTGTTTCAGAACGACCCGGCCGGCGCGGACCGGATGCTGATGCGGATCCGGATGCTGATCGAGAACCCGCCGAGGTCGCGGCGCGGGTATGAGGCTCCCTGGCGGACGCCCCAGGAACTGGTGGCGCTGGGCGAAGCGTTGCTGATGCTGGGGGTGGAGCCGCGCATTATCCTTGAGAACTCCTTCCGCCGCGCGGAGCGGTCGGAATTGCCGCCGCGCGAGGCGTTTCTTGCGATAGGGCGGCTGGCGCTCGAGAAGCATGACTTTGCGATTGCGGCGGAGGCGTTCCGGGCGGGCATTCAGCGGTTCCCCGAGGATCCGGACATGCACTGGGGGCTGGCGCAGGCGTTTCAATCCAGCGACCGCGAGGAGATGCTGAATTCCATCCAGGCGGCGCTGAACATCAACCCGCGTCATGTTCCCAGCCTGTTGCTGCTGGCGGATCACCTGATCGACGCCGAGCAATACAAGGAAGCCGAGGATCAACTGGAGGCGGCGTTGCAGGTGAACCCGCACGAACCGAAGGCGCTGGCGTATCGCGCGCTGCTGGCGCATTTGCGAAACGACTTCGCCCGGGAGGAACAATTCCGGACGGCGGCGCTGCGCTTCTGGAAAACCAACCCGGAGGTCGATCACCTGATCGGCCTCAAGCTGTCGCGCAAGTACCGCTTCGAGGAAGGCGCCGCCGCGCAGCGCCGCGCACTGTCGTTGCAGCGGGACTACCTTCCGGCCCGGCGCCAGTTGGCCGAGGACCTCCTGCGGCTCGGCCACACCGACGAGGGATGGAAGCTTGCCGAAGCCGTTCACACCGCCGACGAATACGACGTCACCGCTTACAATCTCACCCTGCTGCACGACACGATGCGGAAGTTCCAGACGCTGACCAACGACGGGTTCATCGTCCGGATGTCGCCGCACGAGGCGCAGTTGTACGGGGACCGCGTGTTGCGGCTGCTGACGCGCGCGAGGGACGTGCTGGCGGACAAGTACGGTCTGACGCTGACGCGGCCGACCGTGGTCGAGATTTTCCCAAACCAGAAGGATTTTGCGGTGCGGACGTTCGGGATGCCGGGCAATCCCGGTTATCTCGGCGTGTGTTTCGGCTCGGTGATCACCGCCAACAGCCCGGCGTCGCAGGTGCCGAACCCGGCCAACTGGGAAGACGTGTTGTGGCACGAGTTCTGTCATGTCATCACGCTGACGGCGACGCGGAACCGGATGCCGCGCTGGTTGAGCGAGGGGATCTCGGTGTACGAGGAGCGCCAGGCGAACCCGGCGTGGGGCGAGCGGATGAACCTGGCGTATCGCGAAATGACGCTGGGCGAAGACCTGACGCCGGTGAGCAGGCTGAGCAGCGCGTTCCTCACTCCGAGAACACCGCGGCACCTTCAGTTCGCCTATTTTCAGTCTTCACTCGTGGTGGAGTTCCTGATCGACAAGTTCGGGATCGACGCGATGAAGCGGATTTTGAAGGACCTGCACGACGGCAAGGAGATCAACGAAGCGATTGCGGCGCATACGATGCCGATGCCGGAGCTGGAGAAGCAGTTCGCGTCCTATGCCCGGCAACTGGCCGAGAACCTCGCGCCTGGCGTGGATTTTGAAAAGCCGCCGGTCACGCGATCCGAAACCGAGCGGCAGGTCTGGGAGAAGCTGCATCCGAACAATTATTACGTCCGGTTCCGGAAAGCCGAGGAACTGATCGATGCCGAGAAATGGGAGGAAGCGAAACCGGTTTTGGAATCACTGGCGAAGGATTACGCGGGCGAAAGCGGCGTTGAGAACCCGCTGTGGCTGCTGGCGCTGGTGCATCGGAATCTGAACGACACGAACGCGGAGCTGGCCACGCTGCGGCAGTTTGCCGAACGCGAATCGGGTTTCGTGGACCTGTATGTCCGGCTGATCGAGTTGTGCATGGCGCGGCAGGATTGGGCGGCGGTGACGAACTATGCGGACCGGTTGCTGGCGCTGCATCCGCTGATTTCCCTGCCGTACCGCGCGCTGGCGAGAGCCGGGGCGGAGCTCGAGAGCTGGGACACGGCCATTCTCGGTTATCGCAAGCTGTTGTTGCTGGATCCGGCGGATCCGGCGGACGTGCATTACCAGTTGGCGCGATTGCTTCACATGCGGGGCGAGAGGGACGAGGCGCGGCGGCACGTGTTGCAGGCGCTCGAGGAGGCGCCGCGGTTCCGCGACGCGCAGAAGCTGCTGCTGCAACTGGCGTCGGCCGCCCCGACAACCGGAAAAACTGACAGCCCGCCCGTCCAGGAATTACGAACACCACAATCGGCACAGTGAAAACGCGTCGTGTTCTTTTCTTTGTTCTGCTGCTGGTGATGATCACCGGCGTGAGCGTGGCCCAGCTCGGCCGATGGCGGCGCGGCGGCGCGAGCGCCGACGGCACGACCGCGCGGGACTATGTCGATTCATACGACATGAACCGGGTCTGGCCCGCGTGGACGAACCAGGCGGGGTTCGAGCGCGACGTATTCACGTTCGTCAGGATTGAATACGACAGTACGTACGGCGGCGCGGGCTGGGGGAGAGGCGGGGGCGGCTGGGCGGTGGACCTGCCGGAGAGCGATCTGAATTTCTCCTATCGGCTCCAGCAGATCACCGCGATGAAAGTGAACCCGAACGGGCTGATCCTGCGCCTGACGAATCCCGAGCTCTACAAGTATCCGTTCATCTACATGCTCGAGGTGGGCGCGCTCGAGTTCAGCGAGGAGGAGGTGCAGTGTCTGAGGCGCTACCTGTTGAACGGCGGATTCCTGATGGTGGACGACTTCTGGGGGGAAGGCGAATGGCAGCGGTTCTATTTCCAGATCAAACGGGTCTTCCCGGATCGCGAGCCCGTTGAGCTGCCGCTCGAACATCCCGTCTTCCACTGCGTGTTCCCGCTGGACAAGAAGCCGCAGATTCCTTCGGTCGGCGGGCGCGGCCGCAACCAGCCCTGGCGTTACGGCATCACCTGGGAACGCGAAGACGCCCGCGAGGTGCATTACAAGGGCATCTTCGACGACAAAGGCCGGATGATGGTCATCATCTGCCACAACACCGACGTGGGCGACGGATGGGAGGAGGAATCGACCGACCCGGATTACTTCGCCCAGTTTTCCGAGAAGTACGCCTTCCCCCTTGGCATCAACATCATTTTTTACGCATTGACCCACTGAGCAGCAAAGAAAGGCATTGTGGAAACGCTAACTGAAACCCGCCAGAACGACGCGCAGGCCGTCGAAAAACTCATCGCCGGCCGCGCTCACATTGAATCCGAACTCTCGAAAGTCATCGTCGGCCAGAAAGACGTGGTCGAGCAGATCCTGCTGGCGCTCTTCGCCGGCGGGCATTGCCTGATCACCGGCGCGCCGGGCCTGGCCAAGACGCTGCTCGTGAAATCGATCGCCCGGATCTTCCATCTGAAGTTCCAGCGCATCCAGTTCACGCCGGACCTCATGCCTGCTGACATCACCGGCACGGAGATTCTGACCGAGACCGAGGAGGGCCGGCGGCTGAAGTTCGTCGAGGGGCCGATCTTCGCGAACATGATTCTAGCGGATGAAATCAACCGCACGCCGCCCAAGACGCAATCGGCGCTGCTCGAGGCCATGCAGGAGCACCAGGTGACGGCGGCGGGCGTGCGGCATCCGTTGCCCGAGCCGTTCTTCGTGCTGGCCACGCAGAACCCGATCGAAATGGAAGGTACCTACCCGCTGCCCGAGGCGCAGCTCGACCGGTTCATGTTCAACGTCGTTATTAATTACCTCCCCGAGGAGGACGAGGTGGAAGTGGTGGAACGGACGACGGCGCGCCGGCCGGTGAACATTGAGCCGCTGTTCACGGGCGAGGACGTGCTGCGGTTCCACGAACTGGTGCGGCAGGTTCCGATTGCGGAGAACCTCGTGCGCTACGCCGTGCGCCTGGCGGGCGCGTCCAGGCCGCACCAGCCGGGCAGCCCGGATTTTGTGAACGACTGGGTGAGCTGGGGTGCCGGCACGCGCGCCAGCCAGTTTCTCGTTCTCGGCGCGAAAGCCCGCGCGCTGCTGCAGGGCCGCACGCACGTGCTGCCGGAAGACATTCGCACGCTCGCCGGGCCCGTTCTGCGGCATCGCATCCTGGTCAACTACCGGGCCGAGGCCGAAGGCGCGGGCGTGGAAACCATCATCCAGCGCCTGTTGGAAACGGTGAAGGAACCGGGCGCGTGACACTGCAGGCGCCCTGTGACGTGCTGATATGCCCTCGGTAAACACACCTCTCACGCGGCGCGACGGGTTCGTCAACCCGACCGCGCTCATGGCGATCCGCAACCTGGAATTGCGCGCGCGGGTGGTGGTTGAGGGTTTCTGGAACGGCTTGCACCGCAGCCCGTATCACGGCTTTTCCGTCGAGTTCACTGAATACCGGCAATACACGCCGGGCGACGACACGCGGTACCTGGACTGGCGGCTGTACGCGCGGTCGGATCGCTATTACCTGAAGAAGTTCGAGGACGAAACGAACCTGCGCTGCCATCTGCTGGTGGACCAGAGCCGGTCCATGCAGTACGGCTCGCTCGACTTTGTGAAGTTCGACTACGCGCGGACGCTGGCGGCGACGCTGGCGTGGTTCCTGAACGGGCAGGGCGATGCGGTCGGGCTGTTCACGTTTGACGATGCCGTGCGCGAATACCTGCCGGCGCGGCACCGGCACGGCCACATGCGCCAGCTCATGCTGGCGCTCGAGAAGGAGCCGGCAGGGCGCGCCACCGATCTGACCTCGCCCCTGCGCCGTGTCGCGGAACTGATTCGCAAGCGGGGATTGATCGTTTTGATATCGGACCTGTTCGCGCCTCTGGCGGAGGTGGAGAAGAACCTGGGCCGGCTGACGGCAGCCGGTCATGAAGTGATCGTGTTCCAGGTGCTCGACCCGAAGGAAGTGAGCTTTGATTTCGAGCGCGCGATGCTGTTTCGAGACGTCGAAAGCGAACGCGATGTGTACATCGACCCGAACACGGCCCGGGCCGAATACCAGCGGCGGTTGAAAGCGCATCACGACGAGTTCGATCGGATCTGCGGGAAGCTCGGAGTGGCGTGCCACCGGCTGCTGACCACGCGCCCGCTCGAACGCGCGCTGCTGGATTTCCTGCGGAGCCGCGGCCGCCGGGGCAAGGTCGTGCGGCACCGGCACCAGGCGCCGCCTCCCGGAAGAACATGAGTTTTCTGGCTCCATTGTTCTGGCTGGGCGCGCTCGCGGTCGCGGGGCCGATTCTGTTTCATCTGATCCGCCGGGCCGCGCGCGAGCGGATGCCGTTCAGCTCGGTGATGTTCCTGCGGCCGACGCCGCCGCGCATGACAAAGCGCAGCCGGCTCGAGCACATCAGCCTTCTGATCCTGCGTTGCCTGTGCCTGATTCTGCTGGCCGCGGCGTTTGCGCGGCCGTTCTTCCGGCGCGACGTGTCCGAGGTCGCTCCCGCCTCGGAGGGTCGGCAGGCGGTGTTGCTCATCGACACCAGCGCGAGCATGCGCCGCGACAACCTGTGGGAGGACGCCGTCGCGGCGGCGCGGCGGCATCTGGAGAAGGTGGCGCACACGGATCAGTTCGCGGTTCTGGCGTTTGATCGTCAGCCGCGCACGCTGGTCACGTTCAGCGAATGGAGCAACTGGTCGCCCGCCGAGCGCGCCGCGCTGGCCGCGCAACGCATTGCCACGCTCCGTCCCGGTTGGATGAACACGCACTTCGGCCTTGCCCTTTCCGCCGCGTCGAGCCTGTTCCTGAGCGAATCCGAAACCGGCAAGCCCGCGAGCCTGCGTGAGATCATCGTGGTGACCGATCTGCAGGAAGGCGCGAAGGTGGACGGGTTGCAGGGGCTGGAGTGGCCTAACGGCGTGCAGGTCACGCTCGAACGGGTGGACGCCCGGCGCCGCGCCAATGCCGGCGTGAACGTGCTCCAGGAACGCAGCACGGCCGCCGGTCCGGCGGGTTTGCAGGTGCGGCTCGCAAACGCTCGCGACTCGGGGAGGGAACAGTTTCGCCTCGGCTGGGTGGGGCCCGGCGGCGCGCTCGTCGGACAGACTATTGACATCTATCTGCCGCCGGGGCAGACGCGCACGTTCCTTGCGCCGCCGCAGCCGGAGGGGGTGACGTCCGGCAGTCTGCGCCTCGTCGGCGACGAACAGGATTTCGACAACACCTGCTACTACGTTGCGCCCGAGGTGCGGGAGGTGCGCATTGCGTATTTCGGGGTGGAATCGGCGGCTGACCCGCGCAAGCCGTTGTTCTACCTCCAGCGCGTGTTCGTGGACACGCCCCGGCGGAAGATCGAGTTTCTGACAGGCGACTCGAACGCGCCGCTCACGGCGGCGGTGCTGGACCGGGCTTCGCTTGCCGTGATCGCCCGCCCGTTACCGGCGGAGGAATCGAGCCGGGCGCGCGAGTGGATTCGCGGCGGAAAGACCGCGTTGCTGCTGCTCACCGAGCCTGCCATGGGCGACACCCTGGCCGCGGTGTCGGGCGTCGCCGGCGCGACGCTCTCCGAGGTGGACGATCGTTTCGTCCTGCTGGGCGAAATCGATTTTCGGCATCCGATCTTCACGCCGTTTGCCGATCCGCGTTACAGCGATTTCACTCAAATTCACTTCTGGAAGCATCGCCGTTGGGAACTGCCTGAGGACGCGCCGGCGCGCGTGCTGGCCAGATTTGACGACGGTTCGCCGGCGCTCGCGGAGGTCGATGTCGGCGGCGGGCGCCTGCTGGTGCTGACCTCGGGCTGGCATCCGGAGGACAGCCAACTGGCGGTTGCGAGCAAGTTCCCGCCGCTGATGCACACGATTCTGAACTGGAGCGGCGCGGCGGTCCCCGTGCGGCAACAGTTCTTTACCGGCGACGCCATACCGTCGCCCGTTGAGGCGGGTGGTCCGGTGCAATGGCGCAAGCCGGACGGCAGTACAGTCGAGCTGGCGGCGGGGACGGTTTTCACGGAGACCGATGCGCCTGGGATTTATTCGGCGATGGGCGGCGGGAAGGAAACCCGCTTTGCCGTCGAGCTGGTGCTAGACGAGAGCCGCACGGCGCCGATGCTGCCTGATGAACTGGCGCGATTGGGCGTGCCGCTTGCCTCGGGCGCGCAGTTCGCGTCCGCGGTGCCGACTGCGGAGCAGCGGCGTTACCTGCACAGCGCGGAAATGGAAAGCCAGCAGAAGCTGTGGCGGCCCGTGTTGCTGGCGCTGCTGGCTGTCATGCTGATCGAGGTGATCCTCAGCGGGTGGCTTGCGCGCCGGGTCAAACCGGCGGAAACTCCGATATCCATGACCGGCTCCCCGGCCGAAGCTGTGAAATCATGAGCGGCCAACAACATAGCGGGCAGGCCGGCGCGACGTGGAACGTCGAGCCGCGTTTGAAACGCCAGTTGCGCGCGCTGGATCTGGCGTACCATCGCGCCCATTTCTGGCGGAACCTCGCTTTTTGCTGGGTTGGCATTGCGGTTGTGGGATTGGCGGTTCTGTTGATCCAGCGCGGCGCGGGTTCCACTTCCATCCTTCCCTGGCTGGTCCTCGCCGCCATCGGCGTTGCCATCGCCGTCGGTCTTTCCACCCGCGAACGGCGCCGGCCCACCGATTTCCGTCCGGTGATCGAGCGCATTGAGCGCGAGCATCCCGAAGTGCGGCATTTGCTTTCGACGGCGGCCGAGCAGCGGCCCGATCCGGACACGGGCGGCTTCAACTTCCTTCAGATGCGCGTCATCGAGCAGATCCTCAATCACCGGAAGAGGTATGTCTGGGAGGAGAATCTGGAACGCAGGCTGGCCCTTGCGCGCAACGGGCACCTCGCGGCGTTCGGCCTGATGGCGATTGTGTTCTTTGCGGGCGTGCGTTCGTCCGATCACATGGCTTTCCGCACCGCGGGCACCGCCGGGGGGGAGCACGGGATCACGGTGACGCCCGGCGACACCGAGATCGAGCGCGGCACCGGTGTGGTAATTTCCATCCGGTTTGGCGATGAGCCGCCGTCAGAGGCCACGCTGGTCGTGCAGGCCGAATCGGGAAAAATCGAGCACATTCCGTTGCAGCGGCATTTTGAGGATCCGGTGTTTGGCGCCACGCTGTTCCGCGTGTCCGAGAACAGCACGTATTGGATCGAATACGCGGCCGACCGGACGCAGCAATATCAGATCAAGGTGTTTGACTACCCGGCTTTGACGCGCGCGGACGCCGTCCTGCGGTTTCCCGCCTACACGGGGCTCACCAACAAGGTGATTCCCGACACGCTGCGGATCACCGCCGTGGAAGGAACCCGCCTGGATTACACGCTGGAATTGAACAAGCCCGTCGCGCACGCGCGGCTCGTGGCGGAGGACCGGAGCATTCAACTCTCGCCGCAGACCAATGCGACGGCGCTCCTCCTGGATTATGTCCTGACCAACAGTGGCCGGTACCGGCTCGAGCTGGTGGACGCGGACGGCCGGACGAACAAGGTGCCGGCGACGTTCTCGTTCCAGGCGTTGACGAATCGCCGGCCGGAGTTGCGGATTGCCTTCCCGCGCGGGGACCAGCGCGTGTCGCGGCTGGAGGAACTCGCGATCGAGGCGACGGCGAGCGACGACTTCGGGCTGTTGAGATCGGGCATCGGCATTGTGCAGGTCGGGAAGGAGCCGCAGGTTGTGGAGCTGGGTGAAACCGCGGGTCCGAACGAGAAGCGGCAGTTGTCGCACCTGATTGCCCTTGAACAACTGGGGCTCGAAACGGGCCAGGTGGTCGGGTATTACGCGTGGGCGGACGATTACGGGCCGGATGGCCTGGAACGGAGGACGTTCAGTGATATGTTCTTTGCGGAAATCCGGCCATTTGAAGAGATCTTCCGGCGGGACCAGTCCGGCGACGACGGCGGCGAGCAGCAGGGGCAACAGGCGGGGGGCGGCGGCGCAGGCGGCGGCGGAGGCGAGACCACGCGACTGGCCGAACTTCAGAAGCAGATCGTGATCGCGACCTGGAAACTGCAACAATACAAAGGAGGCGCGGCAAGGAAATGAATGCAAGATCGTACATCCTGATCGGGATCACGCTGTTCGTCGCGGCATCGGCGAATGCGCAACCGACACCCGGGCGCGGGCGCGGCGCCGGCGCCGCGCGTCCGCTCTCATCGAATGAGCCGCGCGATTACGCCAGCGACCTTGCCGTGGTGCGCGAGGCGCAGGAGCGCGCGCTCGAACAGGCGCGCCAGATGCTCGAGCAGGGCGAACAGGTCCGCGACCGCGAAGCGCTCGAAGCGGCGATCGAGCAGATGGAGCTGGCGCAGAAGGCGCTGGATGAAGCGCTGACGTCGCCTGAAAAACTGCCGGCGGCGATTGCGGCGGAACAGGCGGCATACGAAGCGCTGCTCAAGGTGACGCCGCGCGAGTTCCGCGTCAGCCGTTCCCGGCGGGGTCAACAGCAGAACAGCGGAGGAGGCGCCGGACAGCCCAACCAGCGGCAGTTGAACCAGCTTGAGATGCGGGAGGAAGAGAACCGTTACGAGACCGAGCGGCAGGCCTCTTCGCCGTTGAACCAGCAACAGCGCGAGCAGCTTCAGGCGGCCGACCGCCTGCGGGAGCTGGCCCAGCGGCAGCAGGATCTGAACGAGCGCCTGCGCGAACTCCAGACGGCGTTGCAGGCCGCGCAAACCCAGGAGGAACGCGAGGAACTCGAACGCCAGCTCAATCGGCTGCGCGATGAACAGCGGCAGATGCTGGCCGACGTGGACCAGCTTCGCCAGGAACTCGAGCAATCCCCGAACGCCAGCGACCTCGCGGAAGCGCGCGAGCAACTGGAACAGACCCGATCGGACATGCAGCGCGCCGTCGAGCAGATGGACCGGCAGTCGCCTTCCCAGGCCCTCGCGTCGGGCACGCGCGCGCAACAAAGCATGCAGGATCTGCGCGAGGAACTGCGCCGGCAGACCTCCAGCCAGTTCAGCGAACAGATGCGCGATCTGCGAAACCAGGCCCGCGAACTGGCGCAGCGCCAGGAGGAAATCGCCCGCGAGCTCGAATCCCTCAACAGCGGCCCGCAGGGTTCGATGGATGATTCGGCCCGACGGCGCGACCTCGCCGACCGGATGAACCAGCAGCAGAACGCGCTGACGAATCTGCTGGGCAACATGCGCGAGGTCACGGAGCAGTCCGAGAACAGCGAGCCGCTGCTGTCGCGCCAGCTCTACGACACGCTGCGCCGGGCCGACCAGATGCGCACGGACAATCTCCTGGAGTTGGGCGCGCAGTTGACCCAGACCGGGTTGCTCCCGCAGGCGAGCGAGGTCGAGCGGGCGGCGCGCGAGAACATCGCCGACCTGCGGCGCAGCATCGAGCGCGCGGCGGAGAGCGTTCTCGGCAGCGAAGCCGAGGCGCTGCGCTTCGCCCAGCGCGAACTCGAGGACCTCGAGCGGCAGCTCGAACAGGAACTGGCCGGCAGCCGGACGAACCTCACCGGAACTGCCGCGGGAGGAGCCAGCGCGCCCGGATCAACCAATTCCACCGGGCTCGCGTCGTCGCGAACGAACGGCGTTGCGGGCGGGGGCGGCACCAACGACAACGCGCTGGCCTCCGGTCGCGGCGGCATGGGAACGAATTCGGTTTCGGGATCCGGCGGGTTGGGCATGGATCCGGACGGGACGAACACGCTGGCTTCCGCGAACGATCGTCAGGGTCGGAGCGGCCGGGGCGGGCAGGGCCGGCCGGGCGAGCAGAATGAGGAGGAACGTCAGGGGCAACAACCGGGATCGGGCGAAGGCCAGGGAAGCGAACGTCAGCAGGCATCTGCCGGGCAGGGACAGCGCCCTGGTGAACAGAGAGAGCAGGGTGAACAGGGACAGCAGGGGCAGGGTGGCCGGGGGAACCTGCAAACGGCGCAGAACCGTTCCGGGCAACCGGGCCGGGGACAGCAGCAGGATGGCGAGGAACCCGGTGATCGGCAGGCGGGCGGAGGAGGCCGCGGCGACGACGATCGCGAGCGCCTGCGGGATTTTGCGCGGCAGCTCGGCGGCCGTGATAACGGCAGCGGTTGGGGCGGCCCGATTACCGGCGATAACTATGTGAACTGGTCCGATCGGCTGCGCGATGTCGAGCGCGTCCTTGACTCGGACGACTTGCGCAATCAACTGGCAACGGTTCGGGAACGGGTGGGCGTGTTGCGCAGGGAATTCCGCGATCGCGGTATTCCGCCCGATCCGAGCCAGTTGCAGGAGCAGGTGTTGAAGCCGATGACGGAAGTGCGGTATTGGCTGCGGCAGGAGCTGGCGCGGCAGGAAAGCGCGGACAGCCTCGTGCCGCTGGATCGGGATCCGGTGCCGGAGGCGTTCTCCGAGCTGGTCCGGAGGTATTACGAAAGGCTGGGGAGCGCGCAGTGACGAGCTTCGCAGCGATTGTATTTTCGAGCGACAATTGGCTGCCGGCCGCGGCGGCGGCGCTGCTCCTGTTGTCCGTCGCTGTCATCTGGTCCGGTCACCGCAACGCTGTCGAAGCGCGCGTGCGGCTCGGGTGCGCCCTCCTGAAGATCACCGGGATTGTGCTGGTTCTGCTTTGCCTGCTGGAACCGCTCTGGGTCGGCCAGCGCGCGCGGCCCGGCGCCAACGCGTTCGCACTCATCGCCGACAACAGCCGCGGGTTGCAGATCAAGGACGCCGGTGAAACGCGAACGCGCGGCGAACGGTTGCGGCACCAGTTGCTGAACAACGAGAAGGGCTGGCAATCGCTGCTCGAGGAAACGTTCCAGGTGCGCCGTTACCTCTTTGATTCGCGATTGCAGAGCACGCGCGATTTCAGCGAGCTGAACTTCGAAGGCCGCGCTTCCGCCATCGGCAACGCGCTGCTGACTGCGGCGGCTCATTGGCGCGGCCAGCCGGTCGCCGGAGTGCTGCTCTTCACTGACGGCAACGCGACGGACATCGCCGGCGAACTGCCGCCGCTCGAGGATTGTCCGCCCGTCTATCCGGTCGTGCAGGGCAGGGATTCCGACATTCCCGACCTGTCGCTGGCGAAGGTGGGTGTCAGCCAGACGGCTTTCGAGGACGCGCCCGTCACGATCCAGGCGCGTGTCGCCGCGACCGGGATGAGCGACGACGTTCAGGTGCGTTTGACGGAAGTGGCGGTGGGCACAACGACCATCGGCACGAACGGAAGCGGAACGTACCGGATCACCAGCGCTTCGAATGTGGTGGCCGAATTGACGCAGCGGCGCGTTCAGGGAGGCGAACACGACTTCCGGCTGCAGGTCCGTCCGACCGGCCCGGGGTTGCACTTCTACGAGCTCGAAACGCGGGCGCGCGAGGAGGCGGACAGGCCCGACAGCGATTCGCGCGAGGCGACCCTGGCCAACAACCGGCGGATGATCGTTGTGGATCGCGGCCAGGAACCGTTGCGCGTGCTCTATGTGGGCGGACGGCCCAACTGGGAATACAAGTTCCTGAACCGCGCCATCCAGGAGGATCCGCAGGTCCAGATGGTGTCCCTCATTCGCGTGGCGACGCGCGAGAGAAAATTCGAGTTCCGCGGGCGGGCCGGCGAATCGAGCAACCCGCTGTATCGCGGCTTCGCGCTGACGAACGAGGAAACGGCGCGCTACGATCAACCGGTCATCATCCGGCTGAACACAAAGGACGAGTTCGAACTGCACGGCGGTTTTCCGAAAACGGCCGAGGAATTGTTCGGCTACAAGGCCGTCATTCTCGATGACGTCGAGGCGGAGTTCTTCACCCATGACCAGTTGGCGCTGCTGCATCGGTTCGTGTCCGAGCGCGGGGGCGGTTTTCTGATGCTGGGCGGCGCCGAATCATTCCGCGAAGGCGGCTATGCCAACACGCCCGTCGCCACGTTGTTGCCGGTGTATCTGGATCGGGCGCCGCAGGCGCGGCTGCCGTCCGAGTTCCGGCTGACGCTCACACGGGAAGGATGGCTCCAGCCATGGACGCGTCTGCGATCGACCGAGCAGGAGGAGAAGGACCGGCTCGCGGCGATGCCCACCTTCGACGTGTTGAACGTGGTGCGCGAGATCAAGCCGGGCGCGAGCATCCTGGCCACGGTCTCGGACGGCGCGGGGCAGACGTATCCGGCGCTGGCGGTGCAGCGGTTCGGCCTGGGCCGGACCGCGGCGTTGATGATCGGGAACCTGTGGCAATGGGGAATGAAGGACGAAGTGATGCAACAGGACCTGGCGCGCTCATGGCGGCAACTGGTCCGCTGGCTCGTCGCCGACGTGCCGCAACACATCGAAGTGGCGGTCAGCCCGGCGCCGTCCGGAGACCCGGGCGAGGTGCGCCTGACCGTGAAAGCGCGGGACGAGGAATTCAAGCCGCTCGACAATGCCATTGTGCAACTTGTTGTGCGCGGCATCGGCAATCCGCTGCGCGATCCGGGGCAGACGAACGGGACCACCGAGGTCCGGCTCACCGCCGAGCCGTCCGGCACCCAGCCGGGCGTTTACGAGGCGACGTTCATTGCGCGACAGGCCGGCGCTTACTCCGTTCAGGCGAATGTCACGCGTTCCGACGGTGTTCATGCGGGCCAGGCGGTGGCGGGTTGGGCTTCGGACCCGGCCGCGGACGAGTTTCGCTCGCTGAAACCGAACCGGGCGTTGCTCGAAGAGATCGCGCGCAAGACAGGCGGTGAATTGGTTGAAATGGACGACCTCGAGGCTTTCGTGCGCGGGCTGCCGAAGAGACAGGCGCCGATCACGGAGACCTACTCGACGCCTTTGTGGCATCAGCCCTGGGTGTTGCTGGTGATCCTCGGCTGCTTCGTCGCCGAATGGGGCATTCGGCGCTGGAAAGGATTGCCATGAACGCCGTCCTTCGGATCGCGACTCTGCGAGCTGCCGCGATTGTGAAACAAGCGGCCCGCCCGGGAATGAGCCTCGTCTGCCGGATCGTTCTTCTCGCGGCGTTCTTCGGCGCCGCGCCGGTTTTTGCCGAGACCACCAATGAACAGCGCACGTTGATCGTTGTGGTCGGCGCCGAAGGCGAACCCGAGTACGGCAAGCGGTTCGCCGCGTCGGCCGAGCTGTGGAAAGAAGCGGCGCGAGCCGGCGGTTTTGAACTGTTCGTGATCGGGCAGGACCCCGATCCGAGTCGCGACGACCGGACGCAGTTGCTCGAGCGGATTTCCGAGGAACAGGCGAAACCGGCGGGAGAACTCTGGCTGGTCTTCATCGGGCACGGCACGTTTGACGGGCGCAACGCGCGGTTCAACCTGCGCGGGCCGGATATCTCGGCTGCGGAACTGGCGGACGCATTGAAGGAAAGCCGGCGCACGCTCGCGGTCATCCAGTGCGCCTCGGCCAGCGCCCCGTTCATGAACGCGCTCGCCGGGACCAATCGCGTCATCATCACCGCCACCAAGAGCGGTTACGAGGTCAACGTCACGCGGTTCGGCGACTACTTCGCGCAGGCGATCGCCAATCCCGAGGCGGACCTGGACAAGGACGGGCAGACGTCCTTGCTCGAAAGCTTTCTGATGGCTTCGCGCAGGGTGCAGCAGTTCTACGAGGAGGACGGGCGGCTGGCGACGGAGCAGGCGTTGCTGGACGACAACGGCGACGGGCTCGGCACGCGTGCCGACTGGTTCCGGGGCGTGCGCGCCGTCAAGACGGCCGCCGGCGGGAAGTCCGTGGACGGGATCCGCGCGCACCAGATGAACCTTGTCCGCAGCGAAATCGAGAAGCAGTTGCCGGCCGACGTGCGCGCGCGGCGGGATGAACTCGAGCAGAAGCTGAGCGCGTTGCGATCGAAGAAATCGAGCATGGCGGAGGACGAGTATTACCGGCAGCTCGAGGCGGTTCTGCTCGAGATTGCGAGGCTGTACAACGGGGCCGGCCCCAGTGCCTCCAACGCGCAACACGCCATGCCCGTTACGCCGTCGGCAAATTAAGTCGCAAGTTGCAGGCTCGTTCCGACAGTGCACGATACGGCCCATGGACATCGCAGCATTGCAGCATGAACTCGAGGGGCTCCCGAGCGAACAGCAGGACCGGGCAGCTGCCTTTCTTGCCGCCCTGCGACGAATCTTCGGACTCTCCGCCATCTGCTCGTTCACCATTGGCACCTATGGAAACCAGCAGGGCAGGAAACCGTGAATGGCACCGACTCACCGTGACCTGAGCCATCGAATTGGGTGTTACCTCCTGCGGACTGCGCCGATTATCATGGGTGAAGATGAACGCTGCCGATCAATTGGCTGCCTACCGCAGGACCGGGTCCGATAAGGCGTTTGCCGAGCTGGTCCGCCGTTATGCCAACCTGGTGTATTCGGTTGCGAAACGGCGCGTGAATGACGGGCCGCTGGCGGAAGACGTGACCCAGACGGTTTTTTCGCGCCTGGCTAAAGCGCCGCCAACCCTGCGCAGTGAAGGCGAGCTTGCGGCATGGCTGCATCGGACCGCGACGCATGCGGCGATTGACGCCTGGCGTTCGGAAATTCGCCGTCGCGCGCGCGAACAGGAGGCCGCCCTTATACAATCCATTCCCGACAACGACACCCGGCTGTGGGAGGAGCTTTCGCCGCACCTGGACGAAGCGTTGGACACATTGAACGAGGGCGACCGGCAGGTGTTGCTGCTGCGGTTCTTCGAGCGCAAACCGATGTGCGAAGTCGGGCGCGCGCTTGGCGTGAGCGAGGATGCGGCGAAGATGCGGGTGAGCCGCGCGATCGATCGGTTGCGCCAACGGTTGTCCGTGCGCGGGGTGACCTGCGGGGTTGCGTTGTTGGCGCCTGCTTTGACGGCGCGGGCGGCGGAGGCGGCGCCGGCACAGCTACTGGCGCGGCTGGCGGCAATTGAGCTGATTACGCCCACGGGAGGAGTCTGGACAGAACTGGTGTCACGCCTGACGGCACCGAAGGTCGCAGTTGGAGCGGCCACGGTGGGACTCGTTCTCACTATCCTCATTGCCATGGTGTCGGCGCGTCCCGTGGAGGACCATGCCCCTTCGCTGCAGGTGTCCAACAGCATCGAGCAAGCGCCCGAGGGCGTCCCCGGAGAACGGGTTTTTCGGCGAACAGCTGTCAGGCGCCCCGGCGCGGTTGAACGGGACGCGAACACGAAGTTCATTCTGCGTCTTGTCGATCGGGAAACCGGCGCCGCAATCGCGGGTGCCCAGGTGCGCGGAGCGTATTTCTACGCGGGCGGCGTCGGAGAACGGCACGATTGGATGAGCGACGCGGACGGGAACGTGCATGTGCAGTATCAGAATGATCGCGAGCGGTCGGCGGGCCTGAACGTGTTCGTCCATCTGCCGGGTTACGTTCCGAAAGCGATCGGCTTCGGATTATCTCCTTGAGATGGATCGCGCGCTGACGATTGGCGGCGTGGTTCTGGACGAGAACGGCTCGCCGGTTGAAGGCGTGACACTGAAGGGCGTTCGGTCTGAGGATCACACGAATGGGCAACCGAACACTGATTTTCAGCTGACTACAGTGACCACGGATGCCGCGGGGCGCTGGCTTTTCCCTTACGTTCCGCGGGAGTACGAAACAATCCAATTCATCCTCGCTTGTGATGGCTTTGCAGTGACGTGGGTGACACTCCCGGTGAACGGGCCGGGTGCGATGAATCAGACTGCGGTGATCAAACGCGGCTACGTTGTGGTCGGAAACGTGACCGACGAAGAGGGGAAACCGATTTGGGGCGCCACTGTCCAGGAACGTCACCAGTACGGCCATCGGAAGCTCTCAACGACCACCGACGAGCATGGATTCTTCGTCCTGGAGGGCCTCGGGGGTATCGATCAGGAGGCCGACCTGACTGCGGAGGCGGCGGGCATGGCGGCGCAGTTCCAGACGATTCAGCTGGTCGATCGAACCAATGTCCTGAATTTCGTGCTTTCGCCGTCAAAGGGTTTTCGCGGGCGCGTGGTGGATGGAAGCGGGAACCCGATTCCGAATGCGGTTGTGCGCACGGATTCACACTTCAATCCGTATGTGCCGAACCGGTTTGACTGGCTGACTCATACAGAAGTGGACGGCCGTTTCGAATGGAATGCGGCGCCGATCGAGGAGACGTGCTTCTGGTTCGAGGCCGACGGCTATGAGATCATTCGAGGCCGTCCAATGACGCCGGACGGGACCGATTACGAAGTCGTGCTCACGCGGTCACGAGGAAGCTGATGACGCAGGCACGTCGATGCGCAGCATGGCCGATCACTGAACAAGGACGACGCGGTAGAAGCGCTGCGGGCGGTCCGGCACGTCGCTGAACACCGCAGTGGGGGCCAGCACGTCCTCGTCCAGCGGCCACCACACTCCTTCGCTGAGGTCTTCGGTGTATTCGAGCCGGTAGAAGTGGCCGGGAGACGCCTCGAATGTCAGCAGGCAGGATTGGTCGGGCTGGATCGCAATGCTGGAGACGACGGGCGGCCGACTCTGGTTGTACAGTTCAACAATTGGTCGTCATCGTCGCCCGATATCGGGTGATACATGATTTCGTTGAACCCGACGGCGCTGACGAGCGGCGCGGCGTTGGCTGAACCGAGCGTCGGGTTCTGCAGCCGGGTCCAGCTCCCGCCGTCGGGGAGGCGCCCGAGGGCGACGCCGCTCTCCTGCGCTTCGAAGCGCAGCGCGTCGAGGACGCGCGTGCCGCCGAGGTTCTTGAAATAGATCGTTTCGCCCGCTGCGTTCAGTCCGAACCCGAGCTCCGCTTCGGTGAAGTAAACGAACCCGCGCGGGGATCACGACTCCGGCGGGAATGACGAACTTGTCCTGGTCGGGTCTGTCGCTCAGTGTGCAGCCCGCGAGGCTCACGGGGCTGTTGCCATGGTTGTAGAGTTCGATCGAATCCACCAGCGGCGGGTCGGTGCGCGCGAGCACCTCGTTCAAGACGACATTTCGAAGCAGGCTCGGCGTGTTGGTGTCCGCCCTGCCCGGAGATCCGCCTGTGGTGTCGCTTCGATCCCATGCGCGCGCGTCCGCTTCGCCGTACGACGCCCGGGCCAGCACGATCGAATGGCCTGTGCCATCGGCGCCCATCGGCCAGGGCGCGGCGCTGTCGTACTCGAGCTCGAGGAGAACAGATCCTTGTTCGTCGTGCAGCCGGAGGGTGCCGCTGGTCTTCAGGGAGTTCGAGCAGGGCCCGAACACATTGGTGGTCAGGCTGTAAACAGCCTGCACATCGGCGGGAACCGCCGCGACCACAACGGAGCCCAGTGCAGGAATCTTCGTCGAAGCCGGAAACGTGTATTGCACGTCGCCGGCGATCTGGTAGCCGCCGATGTCTTCCGGCCATGGATTCGAGTTGTAGAGCTCGATGAATTCAAGGTTCCGTTTGTCCGCGCGATCGGCGGGCTTGTACATGATCTCCGTGATGGCGATCGGTGTGCGCCGGCTGGACGGTCCGGGCGGTTCGACATGCGTTTGTGAATGGGCGGACAGGACGACGAGCCAGGCTGTCAGAGCGAGTCTTCCGATTCTCCCTGTAGTGGTGTGCGCGGCCGGTGATTGGCGCCTCCGCGCTCGAGTTTCGATCACGGTGCGACCCTACCAGTTTGAGGCCGCTGAAGCAACGTTTGAAGACGCGTTTGGTTGATCTTCACGCTGGAGTCGAAGCGATAGCTCTTCCGCGTTGGAGTGTCCGTGCTCCACTCTGGAGATTCCTTGCTTGCAACTGCGGCGGCTTGCTTTACAAAGCGGGCATGATCCGACTTGTTCACGCTAGCGCCGCACGTCGAGTTTGCGCTCTTGGCTTCGCCATCGCCCTTTTTGCGCCGGGATGCGCGTCCACGCCAACGACGCCGTCGCATGCCGCCGTGCAGGCTGCGATCGAGCGGATGCGACCGACGCTGGTGCGCATTCGGGTGGTGTCGGCGGATTACACCGGCGGGCGCGAGGTGAAGGTGCAGGAAGTGGGCAGCGGCGCGATTATCACGAAGGACGGTTACATCATCACCAATCACCACGTGGCCGGGCATGGCAAACGCCTGTTCTGCACGTTGTGGAACCGGGAAGAGATCGAGGCGGACCTGATCGGGACGGATCCGCTGACGGACATTTCGGTGATCAAGCTGCGCAACGAGGACGGGCGCGAGTTTGAGGCAGCGGTATTTGGCGATTCTTCGAAGCTGAGAGTGGGCGAGCACGTGCTGGCCATGGGCAGTCCGATGGCGCTGTCGCAATCGGTGACGCTGGGGATCGTGAGCAACACCGAGATGGTGATGCCGCGGTTTATGGGGTCGGCGGCGCAGTTGCGTCTGGACGGCGAGAATGTGGGCGCGCTGGTGCGCTGGATTGCGCACGATGCGGCGATTTACGGGGGCAATTCCGGCGGACCGCTGGTGAACCTGCGCGGCGAGATTGTGGGAATCAATGAAATCAGCTTTGGCCTGGGCGGCGCGATCCCGGGGAACCTGGCCCGGAGTGTGGCGGAGGAATTGATGCGGGAAGGGCGGGTTCGGCGGAGCTGGCTCGGGATCGACGTGCAGCCGCTGTTCAAGCACTCGAGGGCGGACCGCGGCATCCTGATCAGCGGCGTGCTGCCGGATTCTCCGGCGAGCCGGGCGGGGTTGCGCGACGGGGACGTGCTTCTGAGCCTGAACGGCGTGGCGACGAACGTGAAGTTCGACGAGCAAATGCCGGAGTTCATGCGGCTGAGCACGAGTCTTCCGATCGGCAAGGAAGTGCCGATGACGGTTCTTCGGGATGGCAAGGAGATCCGGACGACCATCCTTCCGGTTGAGCGCGGGGAGATTTACCCGAGGCAACAGGAGATCAAGGAATGGGGATTGACGGCGCGAAACATTTCGCAATTGGCGGCGCGGGAGATGAAGCGGGACAGCCAGGATGGAGTTCTGGTGACCACCGTCCGGCCCGGCGGTCCCGCGGGCGAAGCCAAACCCGCAATCGCGCCGCGCGACGTCATTGTGGAGGTCAATGGCACGCCGGTTCGAAACATCGAGGAACTGATCGAGCTGACCCGGAAACTGACGGAAGGCAAGGAGGAGCGCGTTCCGGTGGTGGCGGCGTTCGAGCGGAAGACGGAGCGTTTTCTTGCGGTGGTCAACATCGGCACGCAGGAGCTGCGCGATCCGGGTCTTGAGGTGACGAAGGCATGGCTGCCGGTGGAGACGCAGGTGATCAGCCGCGAGATCGCCCGGCAGATCGGCAAACCGGACCTGCGCGGGTTTTACATCACGCGCGTCTATCCCAACACGACGGCGGAGCGGGCGGGGTTGAAGGCGGGAGATTTTCTGGTGGCGTTCGACGGTGAGAAGCTGACGGCGAGCGGGCCGGAGCATCAGGACGAGTTGTCCACGCTCGTGCGGCAGTATGACATCGGGAAGACGGTGGAAGTGGTGGTTTTGCGCGATCAGCAGGAGCTGCGGATCCCGGTGGAACTGGCTCGATCGCCGCGGCTGCAGCGAGAGATGAGGAAGTACCGGAATGAGGATTTCGAGTTTACGGCGCGCGACGTTTCGTTCTTTGACGCGGCGCAGGAGCAGTGGGATCTGGACCGCAGCGGCGCGCTGGTTGAGGAGGTTCGCTCCGGCGGGTGGGCGGAACTGGGGACGTTGCGGGCAGGGGACCTGATTCTTGAAGTGGACGGGGTTACGATTGACAATGTGGACACGCTTCGGCGGCAGATGGAGGAGATTGCCCGCTCGCGGAAGAGCGTGGTGATCATGAAAGTGTTGCGAGGGATTCACACGTTGTATCTCGAGCTGGAGCCGAACTGGCAAACCTGAACAGGAAAGGAATTATGCGTTACGTTCAAAAGCGGTGGCTCACGGCGGCGGCCGTGCTGGCCTGTCTGACAGCGGCTCCGGTGCGGGGCGACGAGGTGGCCGAGAAGGGCCGCGAGATTCTCAACCGCTACCGCGAAGCAGTCGTTACTGTGCCCGTTGTCCTTCGCGTCTCGGGATCGAGCGGGCGGTCGAGCGAATCCCGGCAGGAACTCACCGGCACCGTCGTGGATCCGTCCGGCCTGACCGTCCTCGCGCTGTCCGCCGTGGATCCGACGGACATCTATCGGCGCCTGTCACAGAACACACGCACCGATATCGAGGTGATGGACATCAAGATTGTCCAGGCCGACCAGACGGAACTGCTGGCCGAAATTGTTCTGCGCGACGCGGACCTGGACCTGGTGTTTATTCGGCCCAAGGCGAAGCCGTCGAAACCGATGGCGGCCGTGGATCTGTCGAAGTCGGGCGCGCCGCAGGTGCTGGACCAGGTGATCACGCTCAACCGGTTGAATCGCGCCGCAAGCCGCGCGTACGCGGCGTCGGTGGAACGCATCAGCGCGGTCGTGCAGCGGCCGCGCACGTTCTACATTCCGGACACCGCGATGACGTCGACGACGCTGGGTTCGCCCGCGTTTTTGCCGGACGGGAGGATTGTGGGGGTGTTCGTGATGCGGGCGGTGAGCTCGGGAGGGACCGCGGACACGCGGCACAATCTGACGACAATTCTGCTGCCGGCGGAGGACATTCTGAACGGGGCGAAGCAGGCGCCGGAAGCGGGGAGCGCGGCGGACCGAAGAGAAGCGCCGGCGGCGGAGCAGGCGACATCGTCGGAGCAGGGAGCGAATTGAACATTCAACGCTCAACGCTCAGCGGCAAGGCAAAGGCATTGGTGGCGGGGACAGTCGCTTGGCGCGGCCTGATGTCTGGGATTTCAGGTTTTCAGATTTTCAGATTCGGATGAAAGGGGCTTCAACTTGCGATTGACCCGGTTCAGGGAGTTGCTAGCGTTGCGCCCATGAAACGCCCTCTTTTTTTCAGTCTGCTATGCCTCCTGACCTTTGGCGCTCATGCCGCTGAAGCCGAGAAACCGCTGCGCGCGCTGCTGGTCACGGGCGGTTGTTGCCACAACTACCGGTTCCAGACGGAAGCCCTCACCAATGCCGTTTCGAAGTTCGCGAAGGTTGAGTGGACGATTGTGAACGAAGGCGGGCGCGGAACGCAGGCGGAGATTGCGCTCTATGGCAAGCCCGACTGGGCGGCGGGCTATGACGTGGTAGTGCACAACGAATGTTTCGCGGACACGGCGAACCCGGAGTACATCCGGCGCATCACGGAGGCGCACAAGGCGGGCGTTCCGGCGGTGGTGATCCATTGCGCCATGCACACCTACCGGGCGGCGCAGATCGACGACTGGCGGGAGTTCCTCGGCGTGACGAGCCGGCGGCACGATCATCAGAGCCGTTATACGGTCAAGCGGGTTGAAGCCGAGCATCCCATTCTGGAGGGCATGCCGGAGCAATGGGTCACGCCGATGGACGAACTGTACGTGATCGAGAAGGTCTGGCCCGGCGCGCAGACGCTGGCGACGGCGGTGAGCGAGGTGGACGGCAAAGCGCACCCGGTCGTGTGGACTCACCAGTACGGCAAGGCGCGCGTGTTCGGGACCACGTTCGGGCACGGCGACGACACGTTCCGTGATCCGGTGTTTCTGACCTTTGTCTCGCGCGGTCTGTTGTGGGCGGCCGGGCGGCTGTAAAAGCCGGTCAGCCGCCCAGCGAGGCCGGATCGCTGATGTCGCCTTTGTTGAAGTCGACGTAGGCTTCGGTGAGGTCGGCGGCGTAGATGACGGCGGTGGCGCGGCCGAGGTTCAGGTTGATATGGAGGTCGAATTCCTTTGGCGCCACCGCGGCGCATAATTCCTTGAATGGAACCGGCGTTGGCTGTCCGCGACGCACGCTCCACAGAACGCGCCGCGCGCCGGGAGCGCTGTAACCGATGTCCACCTTCTCCTCGACAACGCGCGCGGGGCTGTAACCCAGCGCGTCCATGATGCGCCCCCAGTTCGGGTCGCCCCCGTGCCAGCTCGTTTTCACCAGCGCGCTGTTGGCCACGGCCCGGGCGGCGAGGTCGGCTTCTCGTGTGGAACGGGCGCCGGCGACCCGCACGGTGACGAAGCGCGAAACGCCTTCGCCGTCCTGAACAATCATCTGTGCCAGCTCGAGGCAGACGCGGTTCAACGCGGATTGGAAGATGGTAAAGCGCGAGTCACGAACGCGCAGCAGCGGGTTGCCGGCCAGCCCGTTGGCCAGGATGAGCACGGTGTCGTTGGTGCTCATGTCGCCGTCCACGGTGATGCGATTGAAGCTTTGGGCGACCGCCTCTTCGAGCGCCTTGCGGAGGAGAGGCGGGCTGATGGCGGCGTCGGTGGTGAGGAAACAGAGCATGGTTGCGTGCAGCGCGGCGGGACGGCGTCCGTCAAGCGACATGCCGGGCTGGATCATGCCGGCGCCCTTACAGATGCCGCCGAGGCGGACTGTTCGGCCGCCCAGGGAGAATTCCAGCGCCAACTGTTTGGGTTTCGTGTCGCTGGTCATGATGGCTTCGGCTGCGTTGGCCGCGTGTTCCCGTGTGGCGCCGAGGTGCACCGCGGCGTCCACAATGCCGGCGCGGACGTTGTCCATGGGCAGCAGAACGCCGATGCGTCCAGTGGAGCCGACGAGGACGGAGCCTTTGGGCACGTTCAGGGCGCGTTCGGTGAAGGCGGCCATTTCCCGGGCGTCGGCCATGCCCTGCGGGCCGGTGCAGGCGTTGGCGTTTCCGGAGTTCACGACAATGGCGCGGGCGCGGCTGCGGCTGCGGTGAAGGCGTTCGAGGCAGAGTTTCACGGGGGCGGCGCAGACCTGGTTGGTGGTGAACATGCCTGCGGCGACGGCGTCGACATCGGAGACAATCAGCGCGAGGTCGCGTTTCCTGCCTTTGGCCGAACCTTTGCCGGTGCCGAGGCGTTTGATGTCGCAGAACACGCCCGAGGTGCGGAAGCCTTTCGGGGCCACGATGGAACCGGGAACAACCTTGAATGATTTCATCTTTAATCGCGCGCGAGAGTGATGCGGCGCGCGGAGGAATTCAATTGTTTTTCGAGGGGGCGGGTGAGGCGCGGGCATTCGTCAAAGGATCTGTACGGACTCTGAGAGAGAGAGGCCATTGTCGCGGGGACGGGCCGCCCCCGCCCCTGTAATCGTCTATTCGTCGCCCCAGAGTTGTTTCACGTGGGCGACACCGGCTTTGACGGCTTCAGGAGGCAACGACGGGCTGAGTTCGAAGACTTTGATATGCTCCGGGCGGACCATGGGTTTCAGTGCGGCGAAGTCCACGGAGCCGGTTCCGGGCGGTTGATGGTCTCTGGCGGGGAACTGGACGTCGTGCAGGTGGAAACCGGCGAGTTGGGGGCTGAAGGTTTCCAGGTGCAGGGCGTGGTGGATGAAACCGAGGTTCTCCTTGATCTGCGCGTGGCCGGTATCGTGCCAGTAGCGGAGGGCGGGGCTGGGGATTTCGCGGAAGAGCATGCGATAGTCGCTTTCGAAGGGCAGTTCCTCGAGGCTCTGGCGATTCTCGATGCCGAGCCGGAGGCCGCGGGATTCGGCCTCGGCGACGATCTTCTTGAGGAGCTCGATGACCCGGTCGAGGTGTCGCTGCTTGCGGGCTTCGCGCTTTTCGTCGAATTCGGAGCAGAGGCGCTGGTATTTCTCCGTGTCCCGTTCTCCGCGGGCGACCAGTTCGATGAGCCGGTCGGTGTAGGGGCGCATTTCGATGCTGCCGCTGTGGAGCACGACGACGGAGGCTTTGACGCGGGAGGCGAAGTCGAGGGTGCGGAGGGTGTGTTTGAGGGCGAGTTCGCGTTCCCGGGGGCTTTCGGAGGAGAACTGGAAGAGGTTGGGGGCGGCGTGGTTCACGCCGATGGGCAGCGGGCAGAAATTGTGGAGCGAGGAGATGCGGATTTCGCCGGCGTCGACGGCTTCGAGGATGCCGGGCATGAGGCTGATGCGGGTGCCGTGGCTGAGTTCGGCGTAGTCAAATCCCAGTTCGCGAATTTCGCGCAACATGGCGCGGCCGTCGGTGTGCCGATGAGAATTCCAACAGGTAGAAAACGAATACATAGTTGCCCGACCCTGCGCGATCTTCCGGGGACTCCCTTTTTGCGGAGGCGTCCGTACAAAGAAAAAACCGGGCGCGGTCATGATATGGACCGCGCCCGGCTGTGGAAATTCAAATTCTCACATGTCGGCGTAACGCGCGCTCAACATGGCCGAGAAGCGGGCGGCCTTTTCCTTGCGCCGCCGCCGTTCGCTCGGCTTTTCAAAATGCCGATGGCTGCGTACCACTTTCAAAGTGCCTTCGCGGTCGATTTTCTTCTTCAATCGCCGCAGCGCCTTTTCAACCGATTCGCCTTTTTTCAGCCGGATCTCTGTCACCTATCTCACTTCCTTTCGGAGACTTGGCGGTCGCGCCGTCCACCATGGCCGGCGGACGCCTTCAAGCCTAGGGTTCGAGAGAGTATTTGCAGGGCAGCAAATGTCAATTGGCAAATCCGGAGGAAATCGATTCCGGTCGCGAAACTTCGTAAGTGGCTTAAGTGCAAATACTTGCCAATCAGCGGCAGCCGACGGAGGGGCTGGTCTTTTTCCCGTTCCCAAGGGTTCGGTGCGGACCATGAGCAACTCTAAAAATTGACCTTTGAAGTTGTGCACACGGTCCGTATAAAGAGCGCATGACAGATTTTCCGACGATGTTGTCGAACGGCGGGGTGGTGCTCTGGCTGATCATGCTCGTCAGCGCCGTGGGCATCGTCGTGTTCATCGAGCGTTTCCTGCATTATCATCGGGCCCAGATCAATTCCACCGAGTTTCTGAACGGTGTCCGGAACGTTCTACGAAGGGACAACGTGGTGGAGGCGGTGTCGATCTGCGATGCGACGCCGGGGCCGGTGGCGCGGCTGGTGAAGACAGCGATCCTGAACCGGGACCACGGGCGGGAGCGGATCAGCGAAGCGCTGGAGGAGGCCGGTTTGGCGGAGGTGCCCCGGTTGGAGGAGAAGTTGAACCTGCTGGCGACCATCGCGCAGGTGGCACCGCTGCTGGGATTGCTGGGAACCGTGATCGGCCTGATGGAGGCTTTCGGCGGGCTGAAAGACGGGCTGATGGCCCATCCGGAGTTGATGTCGGAAGGGATGTCTCGCGCGCTGATCTGTGCCGGCGCCGGGCTTGCCGTGGCCATCCCGGCTCAAGCCGGCTACAACTACCTGGTCAGCCGGGTGAACTCGATCGTGCTCGATATGGAACGGGCGGCGACGGAGGTTGTCCACATCGTGGCTGAGACTGCCGAATGAAGTTCCCGCGCAACGCACGTATTTTCCGGGGCCAGCTTGATGCGGCGCCGTTTGCCTCGGTGTTTTTTCTGTTTGTTGCGTTTGTGGTGCTGGGGTCGATGGTTTACACGCCGGGTGTACGGATTGAATTGCTGCCGGCCGGCAATCCCGAGGCGCTCGCTTCGCCGCCGCGGCCGGCAGTGGCGGTGGCAGTGGATGCGAATGGCCAGTTTTACTATAGGAATCGATTGATTCGGCCGGGAGACCTGACCCGCGAGCTGCAGATGGCGGTGACGAATTCGCCTGAGCCACTGACGCTCGTCGTCCTGGCCGATCGAGCGGCCCGCCAGGAGAGCGTTGAACGGCTCTACGACATCGCGCGCGAGGCCGGGATCCGGGTTGCTCATCAGGCTCGATTGCCGCGCATTTTTGAACGGCCCGCCGCTCCCGGTGGTTCGCCATGAGGGACCGTTCTGCGGAAATCCATCGCGGTCGCCGGAGCCGCTTCGGCCTGGCAGTCTTCATTGTGTTCGTGCTGCATGTCGGGCTGGTGTTCTGGTTCGGGGAACGTCCGCCCGCGAAATCGTCCGCGGCGGAGGAGGCCGGTTTTCGCGTGACGCCGGTCGAGGTGAGTTCGCTGTTGCTGGAAGATCCCACGCTCTTCGTTCTTCCGCACCCGAGGGCGGTGTCGGGCGAGGTCTGGATTCGGGAGCCGACCCACGAGTTTCGGCCGCCGGTGCGATTGGATCCGCCGGCGCGGTGGCTTCCCATGCCGCGGGAGGAGCTGGGGACGGCGTTTGTGGATTTTGTGCGGCGCGAGTGGGGCGGAGGTTTTGATCCGATCGTGATGAACCGGCCGGCGCTGATAGTGCCGCCGCGGTCGGAGCTGGTGTTGAAACCCGTTCCCTCCTCGCTTCGGATCGGGGGCGACCTGGCCAGCCGGAAGGTGGCGCACGTGCCGCCGCTGCCGCTGTTGCAGCAGACGGAACCTCCAACCAACAGCGTGATCGACGTGTGGGTGGATGAGCGGGGATACGTGTTTACGGCGGTTCCGCGCGGCGCGGGGACGGCGTTGTCGGCCGGGGACACCAATGCGCTTCGTCTGGCGCAGTTGGTGCGGTTTGAGCCGATCGAGCCGCAGCCTGCTGAAGGCGACCGGCGGCGGTCGCTCACCTGGGGAGTGTTGATCTTCGAATGGCAGGCAGCCCCGGGTACGAACAAGCCTGTCGTGGATTCGGCCTCATGAGCACGTCCGGTCTGATTCTGGCTTATCTGATTCTTGTGCTCGGCGGGCTCGGGATCATCGTGGTGTACAGCGAATTTCGCCAGCGCCGTTTCAAGCCGACGCCGAGCAACGACCGGATCTTCCGGTGTTCGAAGTGCGGGTATGTTTACACGGACGACGCGGACGTGGACCGGTCGCGCTGCTCGCAGTGCGGGCAGATGAACGAGGCGATCGAGTTTTGAGGCGGATCAGCCGCCGGTTTTCAATTCGAGGACGTCGTGCGGGACGGCTTCGCGCTGGCCGGCGGGGCTGACGCGGATGTAGCGGGCTTTTTTCTTCAGTTCCGCGAGGTTGGCGGCTCCGAGGTAGCCCATGCCGGACTGGATGCCGCCGATCAATTGGGCAAGGACGCGATCGACGGAACCGGCGACTTCTTTTAACGCTTCCACGCCTTCCGGGGCGATTTTCTGAGAAGGATTTTCGGTATGACCGTATCGGGCGGCGGAGCCGGCTTTCATTGCGGCGAGGCTGCCCATACCGCGGTATTGCTTGTAGAGTTTGCCGCCGATTTCCATCACTTCGCCCGGCGCTTCGGAGCAGCCTGCGAGCAGCCCGCCGCAGATGACCGCGTCGGCCAGGGTCAGCGCCTTCACGATGTCGCCGGATTTCGTGATGCCGCCGTCGGCAATGATCGTGACTTTCTGTTTGGCCGCGGCGCGGGAGCAGACGTAGAGCGCTGTCATTTGCGGGATGCCGACGCCTGCGACGATGCGGGTGGTGCAGATGGATCCGGGGCCCTGGCCGACCTTGATGATGTTGGCGCCGCAGCGCGCGAGGTAATCCAAGCCGGCGGCCGTGGTGACGTTTCCGGCCATGATCGGAAGGTTCGGGAACGCGCTGCGGAGCATCTTCACCGCTTCACCCACGCCTTTGCTGTGGCCGTGCGCCGTGGAGATGGCGACGACGTCCACGCCGCGTTCGACCAGCGCCTGAACGTGATTGAGGATGCGCTCGCGGTCGAGTTCGCCGAAGGCGTTGCGCGTGGCGGAAACGGCGGCGCCGCAAACGAGGCGGAAACGCGCGTCGCGGGCGGGTTTGAACTGGGCGTTGCGTTCCTGGATGATCCGTTCCACGTCGCTCATGGTGAACAGGCCGTGGAGATGGTCTTCGTCATCGACCACCAGGAGCTTGTGAATGCCGGGGTGTTCGGTGAAGAACCGGTCGGCGCGCGCGATCGGATCCTTGCCCAGTTCCTTCTTGTTGATGGTTTGCACCTGGGCGCGGGGTGTGAGGGCTTCGGCGACCTGCCGTTTGGCATAGCGGGGCTTCACGACGTGGCCGGAAAGCAGGCCAACGAGCTTGCCGGTGCCGTCCACGACGGGGAAGGTGCTGAAGCGAAAGCGTTTTTGTTCGATCAGTTTCAGCACGTCGCCGATGTATTGGTCGGGCGTTACTTTGATAGGCTCCTGGATGAGGCCGTGGACGTGGTTTTTGACGCGGCTCAGTTCAGAGAGTTGCTGCCGTTCGGGCATGTTGTAGTGGATGAGGCCCAGACCGCCGTTGAGCGCCATGGCGATGGCCATCCGCGACTCGGTGACGGTGTCCATGTCGGCTGAGATCACCGGAATGTTCAGTTGCAGGGAGTCGGCGAGGCGCGTGTTCAACTGCGTGTCGCGCGGAAGGATTTCCGAATAAAGCGTGGCCAGGGTGACGTCGTCGAACGTCAGTCCGACGTGAGCGAAAGCGGGGAAGAACTGATCCGCCGCTCGGTAGAAGGTGGAATCGAGGCTGTTCGAAACTTTGCTAGCTGCCATGTCGGAGAATGCCGGGGCAGCCGGTTGTTTGGCAAGTGGTTTTCAATCCCCCTGATGAACGTCCAGCATCCAACATCGAACGCCCCGGGGAACGGCGACGGCGAAGGGGGAATGAACATTCAACGCCCAACATTCAAGGGCTCTGTTAATGCGGGTGGATGTGGCGGAGGATGTGAGGGCGTTCCAGGCCGTGAGCGAGCATGAGTTCTTCGTCGTTCAGGAGCTCGCGTGTCGGGCCGTCGGCAATGATCTGTCCCTGATCGAGAATGATGGAACGCGGGCAGAGTTCGACCACCAGCTCAAGATCGTGGGTGGCGATGAGCCGGGTCGCGTGAATTTCGCGGAGCAGCGTTTTGAACTCGCGGCGGCCGCGCGGGTCGAGGCCGCTCGTCGGCTCGTCGAGCACGAGAATATCGGGCTTGCAGGTCAGCACCCCGGCGAGGCAGGCCCGGCGCTTTTCTCCCTGGCTCAAATGGTGGGTGGCGCGATGCCCGTAGTCGCGCAGGCCGACGCGGGCGAGAGCGTCGCGCGCGCGTTGCTGCACCTCTTCCTCCGGCAATCCGAGTTGCCGCGGCCCGAACGCCACATCCTCCTCCACCGTCGCGCAGAAAAGCTGGTCGTCCGGGTCCTGAAACAGCAGACCGACGCGGCGGCGGACGCGTTCCAGCGATTCGGCCGTCACCGCTTCGCCCATGATCCGCACATGGCCGGTGTTCCTCGCTTTCTCCGGAAGAATGCCGTTCAGGTGCAGCAGCAGGGTGGACTTTCCGGAACCGTTCGGGCCGAGCAGGCCGACGCAATCGCCGCGCTCGATGGAGAAGGTGATTCCGCGCAATGCTTCCGTGCCGTCGTGGTAACGGTAGCGGAGATCGGTGACTTCAATGGCCGGGCTCATTTCCAGCCTCGCGCGCACATTGCGTCGTAAATGCGTTCGGCCCGTTGTGACGCCCGAACGAAGAGTTGGCTCACCACACTGGCCGAAAGCCGCCACCAGATTCCTTTTCGCTTTCGGAAGGTGCGGCTGAGGCGCGCCCGTTGCATGCGCTCCGATTCGTCGGCGAGGACGAACAGGTAACGATGCATGAGGGCCATTGTGGTGATCAGGAGCGCCGGCACTTTCGCGCGGCGGAGAACCTGGAGGATCTTGCCGAAAGGCGTTGTCAGCGTGACCAGGAGAACCGCGAGGAGCGAGAGCAGGCTCTTGGCGGCAACCACCTGCCAGGGTGTCCGGACGTCCGGGTGGAAGGCGTTGACGGCCGCGATGGCCAGGATGAACGGCGAAAGCAACAGCAGCCGTTGGATCACGAATTTCAACGGCACCCGGCTGACGAGCGTGGCGCCCGTCAGCAATGCGAACACCGCGGCGTACCACGCCGTCCAGTGGCCGGGCGCCAGGGCGGTGGCCAGGATCAGCGCGAAGGCGCAGGCCAGTTTCACATCCGGGCGCATGCGATGCACGATGCTGTCCGAATGCGTGAAGTGAGAGTGCGGCAGCCAGCTCATAGGCGGCTCAGCCCGGCGTTGCGGATTGTTTTCGGGGTACCAGCAGCCGACCGAGAGCGAGGGCGAGGAGAAACACGATCACGGTTCCCGCCGCGCCGGCGACGGCGGTTGCGCCGACGCTCCAACTGATACCGGGCACTTCGTAGTCCGGCATGGGCGCGGAGACCGGCGGCGCCACAGCGGCGTGCTCGAAACCGAACCGTTGTGCGACGGATTCGAGGCCGTCCGGCAGCGTGCTGGCGAACGGCGCCAGGAAAATCGCGATGCCCAGGGCAACCGCCATTCCGAGCGTAACGGACGTCCATGGAGGGGCGTGGGTCGGGCTCGATGTGTTGGCGAGGTCCGGGCGGGCGCGAACGATTGCCAGGTAAACGAGCGCGCTGATGAGTCCTTCTCCGATTCCGATGAGCATGTGGAGCAGGGCCATGGCGGGGAATGCGGTTGTCCATGGCAGCCGTCCGGACCATGCGAGTTGCGCGGCGCAGGTGATGGCGCCGGCGACGACCGCGCACCAGCCTGCAAAGGCGACTGCGGCGACCTCGCCGCGCGTGCCCGGCATGGCGCGGCGGGCGGCATGGAAAGAAAAATGAGCGGTGACGCAGCCCAGCACGGCCATGTTGAACACGTTGGCGCCGAGAGCGACCACGCCGCCGTCGGAGAACAGGAAGCATTGCACGATCAATACGGCGGTCATGACCACAATGGCGGGCGCGAGGCCGAGAAGGGCGGTGATCAGCGCGCTTCCGATGAGATGACCCGAGGTGCCGCCGAGGATCGGGAAATTGACCATTTGCGCGGCGAACAGGAACGCGGCGGAGAGGCCGAGGAGGGAAGTCTTGCGCGGCGGCAGTTCGCGCTTTACCTGCCGAAGGGCCATCCCGACGCCGCAGACGGAGAGCGCCGCGGCGACACCCGCGGTCTTGCCATCCAGAAATCCATCCGGGATATGCATCAGCCTTTCCTCCTGAAGAACTCCGAAGTCCAGGTAATACCGCAGAGCACGGTGAAATCCGCACCTGACCCCCGGAGGGTGGTGCCGGCGGCCACGTCGAAGGTGAGATTGGGCGACATCATCCAGCGCAATCCCGCGGTCCATTGGACCACCGTTTCGCCTCCGCTGCGCAATTCGCGCTGGCCGAACAACTCGCCGATGCACTGGATCGAAGACGTCAGCATGCAATCCACCGCGACGCCGCCGTGAAACAGGTCGCCCAGACTTTCCGACGGCGGGTCGCCGATCCACGAATACCCCGCGTTGAGGTGGATGTTCGCTTTCTCGCCGAGCGCGCGGGAAAGAATCAGGGTTGCGTCGTAGTCGATCTCGCCGCTGCCCAGGCCGTCGGAACGACTGGCGGTGGGGAACTTGATCAGACCCGCGAATGCGACATCCGCCGGCCAACGGGACTGGTCGATCGGTTTCCACTTGAGACCGAGTTGCAGGTCGCCGATGCCGGCCACGCTGCGGGGCGTCTGTTGGATTTCAGCGCCTTCCTGGAGCTGGCCGCCGAAGCCGAGGCCTGCTTCCAGATCCGGCAGAACGCCGGTCGCCAGGGCGATCGGCAGATGATAGTGGTCGTGCGAGTCGAACGCGGCGTAGCTGAACCCGGCTTCGATTTCGAGCAGACCGGGGGGAACCGGTTCGGCATCGTCGATGACGAGCGGGCGTCCGGCGTGCAGAGCGCAGGGGCAGACGAGCGCCGCCAGGGCGGCCGTGGGGATCCTCATGCGGGAAGGTCCTTTCCAGTGCTGGTGATGGTCAATTTCCCGTGTTTCACGCCTTTGGCCGCAATCAGTTCGTCGGCGAGCTTCTTGATTTTGCGCGCCTGTCCGCGCACGGCGAGGATTTCGAGGCAATGATCGTGGTCGAGATGCGCGTGGAGCGATGAGAGGATGACGTCGCGGTGGTCGTGCTGGAGGTCGGTCAGCAGGTCCTGGAGATGATGCCGGTGATGATCGTAAACGAGCGTGATGCTGCCCGCGATCTCGCCGTCGCCCTTCTGCTGGCGGTGCTCGACCAATTGCGCGCGGATCATGTCGGCAATGGCGAGCGAGCGGTTGTCATAGCCCTTTTCGCGGGCCATGCGATCGAGTTCCGCGGCGAGGGCGGAGGGCAGCGAGACGCTGAAGCGGGTCACCGATTCTCTTCGCGTGTTACGCATGTGTTAATGAGTAACACAACGGCGGGGCGGGGTCAAGCTTTGCGCCGGCGCGCTTTCCGTGCTAGAGGGGAGCATGAACACAGTTGCGATCATTGGTGCGTCGCGGGACCGGAGCAAGTTCGGCAACAAGGCGGTCCGCGCGTTCGTGCAGCAAGGTTACAGGGTGTATCCGGTGAATCCGCATGAAACCACGATCGAGGGGTTGCCGGTTTACAGGAGCATTCTGGACGTTCCGGAGCGGCCGCAGAAGGTCAGCGTGTATGTGCCGCCGCCGGTGTTGCTGCCGTTGCTGGCGGACATCGCGCGGAAGGGCTGCGACGAGCTCTGGCTGAATCCGGGCGCGGAGTCGGAGGCGGTGCTGGAGGAAGCGCGGCGGCTTGGGCTGAACGTGGTTCAGGCGTGCAGCATTCTGGGTGTGGGCGTGTCGCCTTCGGAATTTTGAGGCGCCGTTGCGGGAGGGATGGGTTGCATGTGCGGTTTTCGGGGGTATTCTGTTGCAGAAGGGAGCCAATATGAAAGAGAAGACAAGCCAGGTCGAACAACCCGAGCCGTTCACTCCCGGCATGAGCAAGGCCGCGGTGCGGCAGCATGCCTATCAACTGTTCCGCGACAAGCTCGCCAACGAACCGCTGACGCTCGAGGATTGGGTGCTTGCGGAGAAGGACCTCGTGCGGACGCAGGAGGCGGAGCAGAGCTGACGTTGGCGGGCTGAACGTCTTTCCAACGGCCCGTCGATGAGCGGCGGCGCGCGCCGCGGCTCGCGAGCAGAGGGCTATTTTCCTTTCAACGTCGCCAGGCCGTAGTCGCGATTGAGCTTCGCGATGAAGCTGAGGCTGATTTCCTTGGGGCAAACCGCTTCGCAGGACCCGGTCACGGTGCAGTTGCCAAAGCCCTCGGCGTCCATTTGCCGGACCATGTTCAGCGCCCGGCGGTCTTTTTCCACTTTCCCCTGCGGCAGCAGGTTCAGATGCGACACCTTCGCGGCGACAAACAGCATTGCGGAAGCGTTCTTGCACACGGCCACACAGGCGCCGCAACCGATGCAGGCGGCCGCGTCCATGGCGGCGTCGGCGTCGGGCTTCGGCACGGGGATGGCGTTGCCGTCGGGCGTGCCGCCGGTGTTGACGGAGATGAACCCGCCGGCCTGGATGATGCGGTCGAACGCGCTCCGGTCCACGACGAGGTCTTTGATGAGGGGGAACGCGCGCGCGCGCCAGGGTTCGATGGTGATGGTGTCGCCGTCCTTGAAGTGGCGCATGTGCAACTGGCAGGTGGCGGTGCCGCGGCGGCCGCCGTGGGGAATGCCGTTGATCACCAGCGAGCACATGCCGCAAATGCCTTCGCGGCAATCGGAGTCGAAGGCGATGGGCTCCTGCCCGCGCTGGATCAGTTCTTCGTTCACCACGTCGAGCATCTCGAGGAAGGACATGTCCTCGAGGATGTTGCGCGCCTCGTAGGTTTCGAAGCGGCCGGGGGAATTCGCGTTCTTCTGACGCCAGACTCTGAGGGTGAGGTTCATTACTTGTAACTCCTCGTGCTCATTTGCACTTCCTCGTAAATCAGCGGCTCGCGGTGCATCTCGGGCTGCCGGTCCGGTCCCTTGTATTCCCAGGCGGCCACATAGGCGAACTGGTCGTCGTTCCGCTTCGCCTCTCCGTCCGGTGTCTGGTGTTCGGTGCGGAAATGGCCGCCGCACGATTCCTCGCGGTGCAGCGCGTCGAGGCACAGCAACTCGGCAAACTCCATGAAGTCGGCGACGCGCCCGGCGTATTCCAGCGCCTGGTTGAGCTCGCCGCTCTCGCCCGTCACGTTCACCGTGCGACAGAATTCGTCCCTCAATTCGGGGATGCGGCGCAGGGCTTCCCTGAGCCCGGCTTCGTTGCGCGCCATGCCGCATTTCTCCCAGAGCAATTTGCCGAGCTCGCGATGCAGGGAGGTCACGGTCCGCTTTCCGCGAACGGACAGCAGGCGGTTTGTCATCGCGCGGATTTCCTCCTCGCTCTTCCTGAACTCGGGATGATCCGTGGGCGGCCTGAACTGTTTAGAGGAAGCGAAGTAGTGGCCGATGGTGTAGGGCAGAATGAAATAGCCGTCGGCGAGGCCCTGCATCAGGGCGCTGGCGCCCAGGCGGTTCGCGCCGTGATCCGAGAAGTTCGCCTCGCCGATGACGAACAGCCCGGGAATGGTGCTCATCAGGTTGTAGTCCACCCAGGTGCCGCCCATCGTGTAATGCACCGCCGGATAAATGCGCATCGGCGTCTCGTAGGCGTTTTCACCGGTGATCTTTTCATACATGTCGAAAAGATTGCCGTAGCGTTCCCGGATCTTATCGACGCCCAGCCGCCGGATCGCATCGGCGAAATCGAGGTACACGCCCAGCCCGCCCGGGCCGACGCCGCGGCCCTCGTCGCAAACCTCCTTTGCGGCGCGCGATGAGATGTCGCGCGGAGCGAGGTTGCCGAAACTGGGGTATTTGCGCTCGAGGTAGTAGTCGCGGTCGGATTCCGGAATCGACGTGGGCGGTTTGCCGCAATCTTCCTTGCGTTTCGGGACCCAGACCCGGCCGTCGTTGCGCAGGGATTCGGACATGAGCGTCAATTTGCTTTGATGCTCGCCGCTGACCGGGATGCAGGTGGGATGGATCTGGGTGTAACAGGGATTGGCGAAGAAGGCGCCTTTTTTGTACGCGCGCCAGGTGGCCGTGACGTTGGAGCCTTTCGCGTTGGTGGAGAGGAAGAAGACGTTGCCGTAACCGCCGGTGGCCAGCACGACGGCGTCGCCCGCGTGGGAGGAGATCCGGCCGCTTATGAGGTCGCGGACCACGATGCCCTTGGCGTGGCCGTCGATGACGACGAGGTCGAGCATCTCGGTGCGGGGGTACATCTGCACGGTGCCGAGGCTGATCTGGCGGCACAGCGCCTGGTAGGCGCCGAGGAGCAATTGCTGGCCGGTCTGGCCGCGGGCGTAGAAGGTGCGCGACACCTGCGCGCCGCCAAAGGAACGGTTGGCGAGCAGCCCGCCGTATTCGCGCGCGAACGGAACTCCCTGGGCGACGCACTGGTCGATGATGTTCACGCTCACCTGGGCGAGCCGGTACACGTTGGCTTCGCGCGCGCGGAAGTCTCCGCCCTTGATCGTGTCATAGAACAGCCGGTAAATGCTGTCGCCGTCGTTCTGGTAATTCTTGGCGGCGTTGATGCCGCCCTGGGCGGCGATGCTGTGCGCGCGGCGCGGGCTGTCCTGGAAGCAAAAGCACTTCACCCGGTAGCCGAGCTCGCCGAGGGTGGCGGCGGCCGAAGCGCCGGCCAGGCCGCTGCCGACGACGAGGATTTCGAACTTCCGCTTGTTCGCAGGATTGACCAGCTTGAGATCAAACCGGTGTTTGTCCCACTTTTGCGCGATCGGTCCGGAGGGAATTTTTGAATCGAGCGTCACAATGCCTCCTTTCCGTATCCAAGGAGAATCGCCACCGGGATGGAGACGTAACCGAGGAAAATCAGGATGGCGACGACGCGGGCGGCGCGATCGAGGAAGGGTCCATAGACCCGGTTCTTCCAGCCGAGGGACTGGAACATGGCGCTGATGCCGTGGCTGAGGTGCAGGCTCAGCAGCGCCATGCCGAGGATGTAAAAGGCCGAAACCCAGAAGTTGCTGAAGCCGACGATCATCATCCTGTACACGTCATGCTGATGTTCCCCGATCAACCCCTTGATGGGTGTTTGGAACTCCGGGCCTGCAAAGTCCTGCCCGGTCAGGTTGATCGCTTTCACGCGCACCGTGTAGTGAAGGAGGTGGTAGATGATGAACGTAAAGACGATCAACCCGCTCATCATCATCGTCCGGGAAGCGTAGCTGGCGGCGAGAGGCGTGTATTGCGCGTAGCGCATCGGGCGCGCCGCGCGGTTCTCGATGGTAAGGCGCGCCGCCGACCACACGTGCAGTACCAGCATCAGCAGCAGGAACAGACGCGCCGGCCAGATCAGTTCCGGGTTCGACTGCAGGAGATGCCCGTATCGATTGATGACATCGGGGCCGAGGAAGATCTGGAGATTGCCCGCCAGATGCCCGATGAGGAACAAAAAAAGCACAGCCCCGGAAATTGCCATCACATATTTCTTTCCGAGCGACGAGCCAAAAATGTTTGTAACGACCTTCACTGAGAGCTGCCTTACGCCAAGTGGGACGTGCGGCTAATCTAATGATCACGCGGTTGCATCGTCAATGAGTGCCCGACGGGTATTAGCCAGGTGCAACTTGTTGTAAAAGCCGCTAATTGCGCCTGGCGGGGGCGCGCGGCGCAGCGGGAGGTGGCGGCACAGGCGTCCAGTCGTTCAGGCTTCGCTGGTCGTCCGCATAGGGCGCTGCCCCCAGTAACTGCAGCGCTTCACCCACCAGGTACAACGATCCGGTGATGACAACGAGGCTGTCGTGCTGTGCCCGGGACAGCGCGTGTTCCAGCGAAGGGCAGGTCTCGACGCGGGCCTGCGGGTTCGCTCTGGAACAACAGACCTGCAGTTCTTCCGGTGCGGCGGAACGCTCGCTCTGAACCGGCACCGCCAGGATCCGTGTCGCAAGCGGGCTGAGCGACGCGCACAGCACTTCGACGTCCTTGTCGCGGAGCATGCCGATGATCAATGTGGCCCGTGCGGCGCCGAACTCCTGTTTCCATGCCGCTGTCAGCGTCCTTGCGCCGCCGGCGTTGTGAGCGCCGTCGAGGAGGAAACGGCGCCCGTCCCGTTCGATAATTTGCAGGCGCCCGGGCCATTCCACGGACCGCAGAGCGGATTCGATGAGCTCAGGGTGGACGGGGATCAGGTCGCCGAGCATTTGAACGGTTCTGACGGCAAGCGCCGCGTTGGTATGCTGGTGGGCGCCTCGCAGGGAGAGCGCCAGTTCTCCGGTGTTATGAAACGGGCTGACCTCCGCCAGGGGTGAGCCGGCGATCCGGGCGGCTTCGCGAATGACTGAAAGCGCTTCGGTCTGTTCGGCGGCGGTGAGGGCGGGCACGCCGGGTTTGATGATGCCGGCCTTCTCGCGGGCGATTTCCTCCAGGGTGTGTCCGAGCCATTCCTGGTGATCGTAGTCGATGTTCGTGATCACCGAGGCGATGGGTGTGACGATGTTGGTCGAGTCCAGGCGTCCGCCCAGCCCTGTTTCCCAGATCACGAGATCGCACTGTTCCGTTTCGAAATGGCGCAGGGCCATGATGGTGACCGCTTCGAAGAAGGTGGGCAGGCCGTCGGAGGGGAATGTCTCGATCCAATCCTGGATCTCTGCCGTCCGGTCAACCACCGCGGCTTCGGTGATCCAGTGGCGATTGACCTGGATGCGCTCGCGAAAGGAGATCAGGTGGGGCGAGGTGAACAGCCCGACGCGTAATCCTGCGGTGCGGTAGATGGCTTCGAGCATGGCGCAGGTGGATCCTTTGCCATTGGTGCCGGCCACATGAATGAAGCGGAGGCGGTCCTGGGGATTGCCGGCCAGAGCGGCGAGCTTTCGCGCGTTCTCCAGTCCGAACTTCGCGCCGGCCGTGCGCAAGCGATAGAGAAACTCCACCGCCTGGTCGTAGGTATGTGCGGGCGCCCGCATCGGCGCAGCATAATGAACGTGGACAGCGATTTCCAGCGTCACTCCCGGGGAACGTCCGCGAGCGCTGCGACCGGCAGTGGAACGCGACCGGCGCCGGCGGCTAACGCGGTTGGTGTTTTGTTGAAACCGAGGGAACCTCCTGTTCCGAGGCGGGGTTTTCAGAAGTTTCGACCGGCTTGTTGGACGATGTTTCGGAAGCTGTTGTGCTCCAGCAGGTATCCCCGAGCAGACCGTCCATCAGGCTGGAACAGGACGCGCACACATTCGGGTTGCGTGAAAGCCGCCCTCCTCCGGGTACCATCGGCTCCCCGCAGCAGATACATATGGTCGGCTTCAACTCATCGACACTCGCATCGCGCGGCAGGTTTGCAACGAAAATGTATTCACAAAGTGACTCCCGAAAGCACTCGAGAGACTCACCAGGATTACTGACCGTCGCAACGGAGGGAGGGGGTGGTGGTAGGTGATGGATTCGAACCATCGAAGGCGTAAGCCAGCAGATTTACAGTCTGCCCCCGTTGGCCACTTGGGTAACCTACCAGCCGCACTGCTTTACAGCGGGCGCGTAGTTTTGCCCAAGGACGCCGCCTTGTCAATCCGGCCCCGCTGTCCTAGCTTAGCGCGATGTTTGAATCCCTGAGCTCCAGGCTCCAGAACGCTTTCCGCAACCTGCGCGGACTCGGAAAGATTTCCGAAGAGAACGTCGGCGACGCGCTCCGCGAGGTGCGGATGGCGCTCCTCGAAGCCGATGTCAACTTCAAGGTCGCCCGGGACTTCATCGAGAGCGTCAAGGCGAAGTCCATCGGGCAGGAAGTCATCCAGAGCATTCAGCCCGGGCAACAGATCATCAAGATCATCCACGACGAACTCGTGGCCTTGCTGGGCCCGGAGAACGTCGGGCTCGATCTCAGCGGCAATCCGACCTGCATCCTGATGGTGGGGTTGCATGGGTCGGGCAAGACGACGTCCAGCGGCAAGCTGGCGCGGCTGCTGCAGCGGCAGGGGCGCGCGCCGCTGTTGGTGGCGGCGGACGTTTACCGGCCCGCCGCGATGGATCAATTGGAGATCCTGGGCAGGCAATTGAACGTTCCCGTCCTGGTGAAGCGGGGGGAGACAGACGTGTTGAAAATCGCGCGCGAGGCCCTCGACTTCGCCCAGGCGAATCACCGGAACATCGTCATCTTCGACACTGCCGGGCGGCTTCAGATCGATGAGCCGCTGGTGCAGGAACTCGTTCGCCTTCGGGACCAGGTGAAGCCGAAGGAGATCCTGCTGGTTCTGGACGCGGCGACGGGCCAGGAGGCGGTGAACGTGGCCACTCACTTCGACAAGGCCCTCAATATCACCGGCTCGATCCTGACGAAGCTGGACGGCGACGCCCGGGGCGGCGCGGCGCTGAGCCTGAAGGCGGTGACCGGCAAGCCGATCAAGTTCGCGGGGGTTGGCGAGAAGCTCGAGGACTTCGAGGCGTTTCATCCCGAGCGGATGGCCTCGCGGATTCTGGGGATGGGCGACGTGGTGACGCTGGTTGAGAAGGCTGCGGAAGCGGTGGACCTGGACGAGGCGAAGCGGCTCGAGGAGAAGATGCGCAAGGGCCAGTTCACGCTCGAGGATTTCCTGGAGCAACTGCGCCAGATGAAGAAGCTGGGGTCGCTGGAAAGCATTGTCAGCATGCTGCCCGGCGGCGCCGAAGCGCTGAAGAACGCCGACCTCGCGAAGCAGGAAAAAGAGTTCCGGCAGATGGAGGCGATGATCTGTTCCATGACGCCCGAGGAACGCCGCAACCCGCAGATTCTGAATGCGAAGCGCCGGCAACGGATCGCGAAAGGCAGCGGAACGACCGTTGCCCAGTTGAACACCATGCTCAACCGGTTCGGGCAGATGCAGCAGATGATGAAAAAGATGGGCAAGTTTTCGAAGATGATGGCGCGCATGGGCGGCGGGCTTCCGAAAATGTTGCGGCGCTGATATTTCTCCGGCTGTGATCTACGACGCGGCACTCGACGAACTGTTGCAGAAGGTGTGGGACGGCCATCGCATCGATGCCGGCGAAGCGCTGAGGCTGTATTCGCTGCCGCTGGAGGAGCTGGGCGCTTTGGCGGATCGCCGCCGGCAACTGGCGCGGCAGAACGCCTACGACGGCCGCGGCAATCAGATCGTCACCTACATCGTCGATCGCAATATCAACTACACCAACGTCTGCAACGTTTACTGCAAGTTCTGCGCGTTTTACCGGACCGAGAAGGACAGCGACGCCTACGTCATTTCGATGGAGGAACTGGATCGGAAGATCGAGGAGACGATCGCGCTGGGCGGCACGCAGATCCTCATACAGGGCGGGCATCATCCGAAGCTGAGCAAGCAGTGGTATCTCGACCTGCTGTCGCACATCAAGAGCCGGTTCCCGCAGATCAACATCCACGGCTTCAGCCCGAGTGAATTCGTTCATTTCCGCGAGGTGTTCAACGAGCCGCTGGAGGCGATCATCGCAGATTTCAAGGCGGCGGGGCTGGGTTCCATTCCGGGAGGCGGCGGCGAGATCCTCGTGGACCGCGTCCGGAAACGCGTTTCGCCGCTGAAAGCGATGAGCGACGACTGGCTGGAAGTGATGGACGTCGCGCATCGGCTGGGGCTGAACTCGACCGCCACCATGATGTTCGGCCACGTGGAGACCGTGGAGGATCGGGTTGAGCACATGGAACGGCTGCGGCGGCAGCAGGACCGGAGCAAGGGGTTTACGGCGTTCATCTGCTGGACGTTCCAGGCGGAGCACACGCGATTGAAGGCGCCCACCGTCGGCGCGCACGAGTATCTGCGCACACAGGCGCTGGCGCGCATTTACCTGGACAATTTCCCGAACGTGCAGAGCTCGTGGGTCACGCAAGGGCCCGAGATCGGCCAGGTGGCGTTGAAGTACGGCGCGAACGACCTGGGCAGCATCATGATCGAGGAAAACGTCGTGTCCCAGGCGGGCACCACGTTCCGAATGACGGTTGCCGACATGCAGCGGCTCATCCGCGAACTCGGCTATGAACCGCACCAGCGGGACAACTGGTATCGGCTGCTGAACTAGCGGCGGGACCGAGGGTCGCTCTCGATTGTTTAGATGGCAAAGCGCACCGCCAGACCTCGGGCTGCGCGCCGGGCCTGAGACCCGTTGTCCGGGGGCCCTCGTCCGTAATTCCCGCATGCTGTCAGTTTTCCATTGACGGCGAGAAATCAGGGTGTCAGGCTCGCGCCGAATCCTAAACTCAGAAGCAGCGACTATGAAAAGACTCTTGCTCCTTGCTGTAGTGTGTGCGCTCGCTCTTCCGGCCCAGGCGCAATTGTTTCACCGTTACTCCTTTGATGACGGTGTTTTGGACAGCATTGGCGGCGCGCACGGCACGCTCGAAGGCGGTGCGACCGTCAGCGGTGGCGCGCTCAATCTCGGCGGAGGTGGCGCCCATGCCTCACTGCCCGGCGGCGTTATCCAGATCAACACCTACGACGCTCTCACGCTCGAACTGTGGCTGACGTCGTCACCGCTAAACACGAGCTTTACCATGGCCGCCGTGCTCGGCCGCACCTACAATGCGTCGGCCGGCGAACCCGACTGGGCAGGGTACCAGTACATCATGGTTCAGCCGACGCGCGACGATGACGTTGCTCGAGTCGCAATCACCAGAAATCGATTCGAGGAAGAGTCCGGTATCAATCGAGCGCCTGAAATCAACGACGGTGTTGAGCACTATATTGCCGTGACAGTGAACAGCACGGACCTGGCGTTCTACCTCGATGGCTCCCTCGTGGCGACCGCGCCGCTGGGCGAGAACACGCTCGATAAACTGAGCAACGACCTCGCTTACCTCGGGCGGTCCGTCTATCAATTCGATCCCTATTTTGTGGGCTCAATCAATGAGTTCCGGATTTGGGGCAACGCTCTGTCCGCAGATCAGATCGCAGCTCAGTTTGACGCGGGTCCCAACGTCGTCGTGCCGGAACCCTCTGCGGCTGCGTTGCTTGGCCTCAGTTTGCTGGGATTGGCCTTCCGCCGCCGCGCGTAACCACAACCGGCAGAGTGTTCGAATGTTCCCGAGCGGGTGACTTCGGTCACCCGCTCGTTTTTCTTTTGAGCGCAAACCGTTTGTTCGACCTTTGATCCTTCTTCGGTAGCGCGGACGTCCTCGTGAGCCCCTTGACTCCAGCACGAACCGGGGATTCCAGACCGCACAACGGCATGACGGGCTTTAACCGCGAATGGACGCGAATGGACGCGAATCAGATCCGGCCAACTCCACGACTGTTGACGTTTGGGCAGAACGGCGGGCGTGGCGCCGCGGTTGCCGCATCACGGGCAAGGCAGATGGCCGCAGGGACAGAAGATTGCGCGATACGCCGATGAGCCTGTCTGAAATTTGGCCCGGGTGACTTGAAAGATTTTTGGGTCTGGCGCGTAATACTCAGCGAGAGGCGGGTCTGGGAACGATTGGGAAACAGATTCAGCAATGCCAGGACACGCAGAGCGATGTAGAGAGTTCAAGAGAAACGGAAGTGAAAGATCATCTGAAATGCTGTGGATGGATAACGGTGTCCTGGCTCGTCTGTTTCTTGTTGGCGGGCTGTGGAAGCGCCGGGAACACCGGTGTGAATCAGATCAAGCAACTTGTCGGGGATAGCGAAGCCTTCTACAAGGGCGGGTATGGTACTATCGTTCGCGACCTGTACGTCAGGAGATCCGACGCAAGCAATAACATCTATTCAGCCACGAACCTGGTATTCCGAGGAAACAGCAATTCGGTTGAAGAACTCGTGTATCTCGACGAGCCGTCTTCGAATCCTGTCAGGGTTGACGTCAAGACGTTCCAGATGCCGAACAAAGGAGTTGTGGTTCTCTTCTGCAGAGATTTTGTCTATGTGGCCGACATGACGGCGCGAGAATACTTCAAGTATCGGCGAGAAGGGAAGTCCGAATAGCCCTGGAGATGAGGGTTTCGTCAACGACGAAGTCAAAATCGCTTTGGACTGCGAAGGGAACGAAGGCAACGAAGAACAAGGCGAAACAGGGAAAGGGCTTGTCTCACGCGAAGCCGCGAAGGAAGGCAACGGCGTAACGGGGTTTAACCGCGAATGGACGCGAATGAATGGGAAGGAGCGGAGCGCGACTCTGTGAGTCGCAGCAGTGTTCGATAGCTCTGCGCAGTCAGGGATCTGCAGGGAATCGTCCGTCAGCATGCCGTCGTGCGTTGCTGCGGGTCACAGACGTCACAGACCCGCGGTCCGGATGGTATCGGAGCGCGGAGCATTGCTCCGCACGTCGGTCGAGAGCGCGGCGTTCTCACGCGTCAACGGCCTGTTGAACGGGGAGGGAACGGAGAGAACGGCTTGCCTTCGTTGCGTCTTGGCGTCTTGGCGTCTTGGCGTTGAGGAGTGGGTGGGAGTGAGCCGTGCGGTTGTGGTTCTGAACGCAAAGGCGCAAAAGACGAGGAACGGCAAAGGCCGGAACCACGAAAGGCACGGAAGGGCACGAAAAGAAAGGCCTTGTATCATGCGAAGACGCGAGGAAACGGAGCGCGACTCTGCGAGTCGCAGCAATGTTCGACAGCTCTGCGCAGTCAGGGATCAGGGAATCGTCCGTCAGCATGCCGTCGTGCGACGGGTCCGGTTCGTGTCATCTCAGCGCATGATTGGTGGCCGGTTCTGAAAAAGGGCCCTGCTCTTGAGAAGCCGTTGCGCTTTGTTGCCGGGAATGGGGATGTAATGGCTTTGGCAACGATGGCGGGAAGCATTCAGGTTTACGAGCTTCGCTTTGGGCGGGCTTCAGTCCGGTGTGATCGCAGATGTGCATGCTTCGACGAAGCGATGAAGCGCAGAGCTGTGATAGTCACTCTGACGGTCCTGGTTGTTATTGGAGCGCTGCTTCTTCTTGTCACCGTTCAGCGTCCTCTGAAGCGGGCACTGCCCGTCGTGCTGTCGGCTTTGAGACAATACGCGAGCGAACACGGCGGGCTCTTTCCCTTGGCCGATGGCGACCCCTTGAGATCTCTGGAGTTGCTGCATCCGGACTACCTCCCGGATCCCCACCGCCTGGAAGAACCGGGAGTTATTCTTTGGCCTGACCGGTCTTTTTGGTGTAACTAGAACACCCGCGAATTGAACTGCGCCAACAATCAAACTACGGAACGAATGAAAACTTCCACAATCGACAATCGTAGCGCGGCCATTTCGGCTGCGGGTTCTCGCAGCGTCTCGCTGCCACGCTGTCCGATGCCGGCACCGGAACGGCGCCGCCACCTGCAGAGGATGCCTGCGCCACGCTGGTGGTTGTGTTTGTTCTTGCTTCCAATGCTTTGTTCAAATGTCCTCGCGCAACCCGGCCCGGGCCGGCCCCGCGGACGCGGTCCCTCCGCGCCCGCAGTGAACTCCGCCGAGATCCTTCCCGATCGGCAGGTCACCTTTCGTATCTTCGCGCCGGAGGCGACCACTGTCCGATTCGCCAGTTCCGACATCATGAACCTCGGACCCAAAGCGCAGATGACGAAGAACGAAAATGGCGTTTGGGAAACCACCGTCGGACCGCTCGAGCCCGGTGCCTACCGCTACAACTTCGTTGTGAACGGCGTTTCAACCACCGACCCCCAAAGCGCGCTGGTGAGCGAGTCGAACACCCGTCTGCAGAGCCTGTTGATTGTTCCGGGTTCGGAGTGGATGGACACCAAAGACGTGCCACGCGGTGCGGTGGCACAGGTGACGTATTACTCGAAGGCGCTGCAACGGTTCAGAAGGATGCACGTTTACACGCCGCCGGGTTATGAATCGGACAACAAGCGGTATCCCGTTTTCTATCTCCTGCACGGCGCGATGGACAACGACAACGCGTGGACGTCGGTCGGCCGTGCCGGGTTCATCCTCGACAACATGATCGCGGCCGGGAAGGTCAAGCCGATGGTCGTCATCATGCCCGCCGGCCGCACCACGGCGAGCATGCGGATGAGTGGAATCGGAGGTGGCGGCGGCCAATCGAGCGATGAGTTCTACGAGGATTTTGTGAATGACATTATGTGCTGCTTCTCCTGGAATTGGAAAGAGGGGCCGTTTGAGTTACATAGTTCGGAGCGTAACAGAAAGGCCGAACGATGGAAAACAGCAAACGACACTTCACCGCCCAACAGAAGGTTCAAAT